>ERZ779889.47-NODE-47-length-146057-cov-11.489404_pt1 | contig 146057 bp, 142 predicted proteins | sample MGYA00511030_ERZ779889 | MGnify/ENA primary metagenome ERZ779889 (study PRJEB29588, sample SAMEA2160616) | human gut metagenome | biome: human gut; feature: human-associated habitat; material: faeces | place: Denmark | collected 2008/2010 ...
AGGTATCCCTACGGGAACGTGGGGATGGATCACCTCCTTTCTATGGAGAAAGAAAGGGCTGAAGAAGCCCACGAAAAGTACAAAAAACCTAAAAAAAGGACTAGTTGGAAAATGGTGGAAGTGGAAGCGACGGAAGTTGGGATCTGTTTAGTTTTGAGAGATTAAGCGAGAGTTTAATCTCGAAAATAGTTCTTTGAAAACTGGATAATATAAAAGAAACATGTTCTTTCTGAAAGAGTCGTGGTTTCAACGAAGAGAAGAGACTGCGAGAAGAAGAAAAAAACGCAAGCTTAAAAATTTACGAAGAGAGTAAGTTAATAAGGGCGTACAGTGAATGCCTTGGCATTAGAAGACGAAGAAGGACGCGATAACCTGCGAAAAGCTCAGGGGAGCTGGACATAAGCCTTGATCCTGAGATATCCGAATGGGGGAACCCGGCATAAGTCATGTTATGTCATCCTGTTATGAATCAATAGTAACAGAGAAGGAAGACCTGGGGAATTGAAACATCTTAGTACCCAGAGGAAAAGAAAGAGAAGAATCGATTCCGAGAGTAGCGGCGAGCGAAAGCGGAGGAGCCCAAACCGATGAAGAATCGGGGTAAGGACTGCGAGAAGAGATGATATCATCCGAGAAGAATGGCGTGGGAAAGCCAACCGAAGAAGGTGAGAGTCCTGTAAGCATAGGGGTGATATACTCAAGCAGAATCCGGAGTACGGCGAGGCACGAGGAACCTTGTCGGAATGAGTGCAGACCATTGCATAAGGCTAAATACTAACTAATGACCGATAGTGAACCAGTACCGTGAGGGAAAGGTGAAAAGAACCCCGGGAGGGGAGTGAAAAGAATCTGAAACTGTATGCCTACAAGAAGTCAGAGGGCGTTAAAGCCTGATGACGTGCCTATTGAAGAATGAGCCGGCGAGTTATGTTATCGTGCAAGATTAAGTAGAAGATACGGAGTCGAAGCGAAAGCGAGTCTGAAAAGGGCGAGGAGTACGATGACATAGACCCGAAACGGGATGAGCTAGCCATGAGCAGGTTGAAGGTGGAGTAGAATCCACTGGAGGACCGAACCGACGTTCGTTGAAACGCCCGCGGATGACTTGTGGCTAGGGGTGAAATTCCAATCGAATTCCGTTATAGCTGGTTCTCCCCGAAATAGTTTTAGGACTAGCGTCAGGGTGAAGTTTATGGGAGGTAGAGCACTGAATGTGTGATGGCCGCGTCAAGTGGTACTGAATACAATCAAACTCCGAATGCCGATAAATATACCTGGCAGTCAGACTGTGGGAGATAAGTTCCATGGTCAAAAGGGAAACAGCCCAGACCGTCAAATAAGGTCCCAAAGTATATGCTAAGTGTGAAAGGATGTAGAGACGCTTAAACAACTAGGATGTTGGCTCAGAAGCAGCCACCATTTAAAGAGTGCGTAACAGCTCACTAGTCGAGTATCTCCGCGCCGAAAATTTACCGGGGCTAAGCATAACACCGAATTTACGGATTAGAAGCAATTTTAGTGGTAGGGGAGCGTTCCATGAGCGGCGAAGTCATACCGAGAGGAGTGGTGGAGCGAATGGAAGTGAGAATGCCGGCGTGAGTAACGAAACTGGGTGAGAATCCCAGTCACCGTTTGACAAAGGTTTCCTGGGGAAGGTTCGTCCACCCAGGGTAAGTCGGGACCTAAGGCGAGGCCGAGAGGCGTAGTCGATGGACATCAGGTTGAGATTCCTGAACCCGATCATAGAGTGAAGTAATGACAGAGAGGGCTAATCGAGCCGCCGACTGGAAGAGGCGGTCCAAGCGAGGTACCTGAATCACAGGCAAATCCGTGATTCGCAAGGGGGAAGGCGTGACGGGGATTGAATGGCTACGGCCTAGTAGAGAAGGAGAGGAAGCCAGCTTTCGAGAAAAGTTGCTAGCGATACAAATATGATCGGCCCGTACCGAGAACGAACACACGTGGTCAAGGAGAGTATCCTAAGGTGAGCGAGAAAACTATTGTTAAGGAACTCTGCAAAATTACTTCGTAAGTTAGCGAGAAGAAGTGCTGCAGCGATGCAGTCGCAGTGAAGAGGCCCAGGTAACTGTTTAACAAAAACACAGCTCTATGCGAAGTCGTAAGACGATGTATATGGGGTGATGCCTGCCCAGTGCTGGAAGGTTAAGAGGAGAAGTGAACCGAAAGGGGAAGCCTTGAATTGAAGCCCCAGTGAACGGCGGCCGTAACTATAACGGTCCTAAGGTAGCGAAATTCCTTGTCAGGTAAGTTCTGACGCGCACGAATGGTATAATAATCTGGGCGCTGTCTCGACAATAGACTCGGTGAAATCTTAATACCTGTGAAGATGCAGGTTACCCGCGACTAGACGGAAAGACCCCATGGAGCTTTACTATAACTTAATATTGAGCATTTGTGGATCATGTACAGGATAGGTAGGAGACGAAGAAGTAGGGGCGTCAGCCCGTATGGAGTCAACGTTGGGATACTACTCTTGATCTACGGATGTTCTAACCAAGGCCCTGCACGGGGTCGGGGACAGTGTTAGGCAGGTAGTTTGACTGGGGCGGTCGCCTCCCAAAGAGTAACGGAGGCGCCCCAAGGTACCCTCAGCACGGATGGAAATCGTGCATTGAGTGCAAAGGCATAAGGGTGCTTGACTGCGAGACAGACAAGTCGAGCAGGGACGAAAGTCGGGCTTAGTGATCCGGCGGTGCCGAATGGAAGGGCCGTCGCTCAACGGATAAAAGCTACCCTGGGGATAACAGGCTGATCTCCCCCAAGAGTCCACATCGACGGGGAGGTTTGGCACCTCGATGTCGGCTCATCGCATCCTGGAGCTGTAGCAGGTTCCAAGGGTTGGGCTGTTCGCCCATTAAAGCGGTACGCGAGCTGGGTTCAAAACGTCGTGAGACAGTTTGGTCCCTATCTGTCGTGGGCGTAGGAAGTTTGAAAGGAGCTGTCCTTAGTACGAGAGGACCAGGATGGACATAGCAATGGTACGCCAGTTGTCACGCCAGTGGCACAGCTGGGTAGCTACCTATGGAACGGATAAACGCTGAAAGCATCTAAGCGTGAAACCGACCTTAAGATGAGACTTCCCATCGCAAGAGTAAGATCCCTTCAAAGTGAGGAGGTAGATAGGTCATAGATGTAAGTGTAGTGATACATTGAGTCGAGTGATACTAATCGATCGAGGACTTAAAGAAACGTAAATTTGAAGAGTGAGTGGACAGGAAGAGCAAGTAGAATATATTATCCGGTTTTCAGGGAATTATCTCTGAAAAAAAAGTCTGGTGGTAATGGCGCAGTGGACACACCTGTATCCATACCGAACACAGAAGTTAAGCACTGTAGCGGCGATGGTAGCCTCCTCCTTTGAAGGCAAGAGCAGCAAGCTGCCGGGCTTTTTTTTATGAGGAATCATAGACATTGACGGTTCGATCTGCTATGATTTCTACATAAAGGTTTTTGTTTAAAAAATCTGTTGAAAGGGTTTATCTTATGAAAAACAAACGCATCTTGCTGATCTGCCTCCCTCTGCTTGTTTCTCTGGCGGCCTGCAAAAAGAATCAAGAACCGGGAAGTTCGTCTTTGGGCGCTTCGGATACGGCTTCTTCCTACGATTCGTCGGCCGATTCATCGACCGGTTCGTCATCGCAGGGAACGTCCCTGACCGAAAGTTCTTCTTCTTCGGAGGGAAACTCGTCGCATTACGATTCCTCTTCCGCCGGGAGTTCCGGGAATACCGACAGTTCTTCGGGCGGAAGCGAAGTGGAAGTTTCCGTTTTGCGCATCGAATCGAAGACGACGACGGCCAACAAGGAGTACACGGACGCGAGTTTCGTCTCGCTTCCTTCCGACATTTCCCTCGGGGAAACGGTCAAATGCTTCGGCACGGGAGGAGACCGGTTCAGAATCGGCTCTTCCAAATATACCGGATCGGTCCGGTTCGATCTCAAAACCGGATACAAAATCCGTTCGGTGACGATTTTCGGAAGAGGATATAACGATAAAAGTGCGTCTGTCGTGGTCGACCTGTCTTCCGGGGAAAGCCAAAATGCCGTTCTAAGCGTCGAGGACGAGTACGAATTTGCCTTCGATGCGGGCAGTTATTCCGATTCCGTCACGATTTCCACCACGGCGGATTCGACGGAGAAGCGCATCGAGATTGCTTCCATTGCGATTACGATCGTCGGAACCGGCGGAGGAACGATCACGCCGGATATCGGCGAATCATTGGTCTGCACTTCCGATTTCGCGACGACCAAAGGCGCGGTGCCGGAGACCCGTCAGGAGTTTCAGGGCTATTATCAGCCGACCCCGCATGAATCGCTGAATCTGGACAATTACGCATCGTGGTACGGGGATACCTATCTTCCGAGTACCGGAACATCGAAAATACTGGTCGTTCCGGTCGACTTTTCCGATTATCGCGCGGAGAGCAAACTGGGCGGTGAAACGCAAAGTCAGCAGGATATTTACGATACCTTCTTCGGTGCGAGCGAAGACACCGGGTGGGAATCGCTGAAAACGTATTACGAGAAAGCGTCTTACGGCGCGTTGACGCTGGAAGGAGAGGTAACTCCGTGGTATCACGCTTCCTATTCGACGACGCGTTTCGCGCAGTTGACCGGTAGCGGCGATTACGCCGATTATTACGATCCGACGTGGACGATGCTCGACGAAGTGACGAACTGGGCGAAGAACACCCTGAAAATCAATTTAAGCGAATACGACACCAACTCCGACGGATTCATCGACGGCGTCTGGATGGTCTATTCCTGTCCGTTCGACACTTCCGAAAACGGATCGGACGTTTACTGGGCATATACGTATTCCAATTACGATAACGAAGAAGCGGGCGATCCGACAAATCCGGTCGGATTCAAATACTGCTGGGCGTCGTACAGTTTCATTTTCGACGATTCCGATTACGCTTTGCCGGACGCGCATACGTTCATTCACGAAACCGGTCATATGCTCGGATTAGACGATTACTACAACTGCGACGGCACCGATGAAGGCGTTGCCGGCGGCGTCGACATGATGGATTTCAATATCGGCGATCACAGCGCGTATTCCAAATATCTGATGAACTGGACCAGCCCTTACGTCGTGGACGGCAGTCTGGACGAGGTGACGATCGATCTGAAACCGTTTGAATCCAGCGGAGAATTCATTTTGCTGAGAGATACGACGTTCAACGACAGTCCGTTCGACGAATACGTTCTGATTGAATACTACACGCCGACGGGACTGAACGCAAAGGATACGGAAGGCTATTCCAACGGACTCAACACCTATCTGCAAAGCGGCGTGAAAATCACGCATATCGATTCGCGTTTGATCCGGATGACTTCTTCCGACAGCCGATACGTCGACGATTTCGACGAAAACGACTGGTACGATTACGATGTCTACTATACGATCGGCGCGAGCAATACGCCGTCGTATTCGATGGACGAAACGAACTCCGAAAATAGTCCGTACCGGCTGATTCACCAGATCGAGGCGAACAATCAGTTCACGTTCTCCGGCTCGGATTACACCGCGAATTACGGTTCGGACGACGTCCTGTTCCATACCGGCGATAGTTTCAGTCTGACGGATTACGCCAAATTCTTCGCCAAAGGCACCTCGCTCAACGACGGCAGCGTCCTGCCGTATTCGCTGAGCATTGGCGAAGCGACCGACAGCGGAATTCAGATCACGATCCGGAAATAGATCCGGAATCGGGATAGACGATCAGCACGAAACCTCGGTGAACTTCCACCGAGGTTTTTTCCTGTTCCGAAAAGACGTTGTCGATGCCGACGGGGAAATCGTTTTTCATGCGATACCGTTTCAACGGATACTTCGCCCCCGAAACGGAGACGACGGACGTGTCGGAAAGGCTGAATAAAGAAAACGTTCCGTGCCTTGCGCTGAAATGCTTTTTTTCGTTGTGCAGGATTTCGTAGATTTCGTCGGAATGAAAGAGAAGCGCTTCTCCGCCGTGTTTTTTCAGATAAAGCAGGGTCTGGATATTGGCAATCGTATGGCTGATCGAACCGCCGAGAAAGCCGTAAAGGGCAAAAGACCGATATCCTCTTTTCAGCAGTTCTTTGACGGCGAAGAGCGAATCGGTATCGTCTTTTTCGCACGGCAAGACGATTTTTTCCAGATGTTCGGGCAATTCTCCGGCATACGAATCTCTGTCTCCGACGAAGAGAACGGGGACGAGATGTTGCCTGAGCATCGCTTCATATCCGCCGTCGACGGCGACAAGATCGTCTCTTTCCGAACAAACGTATTCTTCACGGTATTCGCCCGCGGCGATCAAAACGGCTCGGTTCATCGCTTGCCCTCCTGTTTTCCTTATTATAGGGTCTTTTTACCTCTTCTGCAAGGGTAATAATTTTCTACAAATCGACAACTTTATTCTATTTGTTTATTTTTCGTGCTATAATGGTAGGGCTTGCGAGGTGCGGATATGAAACCGAAAAAAATGGAAAGATTGGATATGAACCGGAAAGTGAAAAAGGCATCCGCGCTTCTTTATCCTCTGATGGTCGTCGTTTCGTGGTTTACATTACGCAAACTGCGTTACAAGTTGGAAAAGAAAACTCGGGTGAAGCCGCCTTACGTCGTTCTTGCGACGCATGCCGCGTTCATCGACTTTGAAGTCGCGGTGATGGCGACCTTTCCTCACCGTCCGAGTTGGATGATTTCGATCGAAGAATACAACCGCGGGGAAGTCCTGATGCGAAACGTCGGAGGCATCGCCAAGCGAAAGTTCACCAAAGACATCGTCGCCGTCAAGCACGTCTTTTCGATTTTAAAAAAGAAAGGCATCGTCATCATCTATCCGGAGGCAAGATATTCGCTCGCGGGCGTGAACGAGCATATCGACGGCGCGCTAGGCAAACTCGTAAAAAAAGCGAATGTACCGGTCCTGATGCTGAAAAGTTACGGGCATTTCATTCATTCGCCGCAATGGGACAAGAAACCGTACCGAAAGATCCCGATGAAGAGCGAATTTTATCCAATCTGCACGGTTGAAGAAGTCGAAAAGATGACCGCCGACGCGATTCAGAAGCGGATCGAAGACAACTTTGTCTACGACGACTACCGATACCAAAGAGAGAACGACCTGCGGGTGAACTGTCCGAAACGATTGGAAAACGCGCATAAAATCCTCTACCGCTGTCCGCATTGTCTCGAAGAATACCGGATGAAAGGCGAGGGAACCCGCATTCGGTGCGCACACTGTCAGATCGAATACGAACTGGACGAATTCGGAATTCTGAAATGCCTGAATGGCGAGGGAAAATTCCGGACCATTCCGGAATGGTACGCCTGGGAAAGAGAAGAAGTCGAAAAGGAAGTCGCTTCCGGCGCCTACCGGTTTGAGGACGAAGTGAAGATCGAAGAACTGATGCGCCCGCGCATCGGCTTTATCCCGATGGGAACCGTCCGTTTCGTCCACGATCTTGAAGGCATGAAACTCGACGGTACACTGGACGACGGCACGCCGTTTGCTTTTTTCCGCCCTGCGATCGAGCAGGAGTCCTGCCATGTCGAATATTTTTTCCCAAACCATCGCGGCGAGATCGGTTCGGCGGTCGACGTCGCCGACCGGGAGCACACGTATTTCATCTGGCTGAACCGTTACCCGGAAGCGCTGACGAAAATTCATTTCGCGACGGAAGCGATCTACCGTGCCGCGTGCGGAAAGCGATTCGATAAAGAATAATCGATACGATTTTTTTCGCGGGAGTCTTTGATTTCCCCTGAAAATCCTTTATAATAAAGATAATGTTCGGTCGTCAGACCGGAAGGATAGGAATTACGAGGTCTCACTATGGAAATGAATCCGGGCGAAAAGCGTTTTATGATGACAATCGATACACTCGCGGCTTATTTCAGAAGTTACTTTCACGAAGAAGCCGAGGAAGTCTTTTCCTCGCCGGGACGGATCGAATTGTTAGGCAATCACACCGATCACAATCACGGAAAGGCTCTGGTCGGCAGCGTGGATTTAAGCATTCTCGCCGTGGTCAGAAAGAGCGACCATCCGTATTTCGTCTACAAGACCGAAGGATACAACGAGATGAAGATCGCATTGGACGATCTGAAATTTCGTCCTGAGGAAAAAGGGCAGTCGATCGGATTGATCCGTGGCGTTCTCTTTTACTTTAAAGAAAGAGGATACCGCCTCGGCGGTATTCAGGTCGTCACGACGACGAATATCTTCAAGGGAGCCGGCGTTTCTTCTTCTGCGGCTTTCGAGAATCTGATCGGCAGGATTCTCGCTTACTGCTATAACGATGACGCCGTCGATTCGTTTGAAATCGCAAAGATTTCCCAGTTGGCGGAAACGTATTATTTCGGCAAAGCGTGCGGCTTGCTCGATCAGATGGGAAGCAGTTACGGCGGAGTCAATTACATCGATTTTGAAAACGACGCGCATCCCTATGTCCGGAATCTCCGTTTCTTTTTCCGGCAGTACGACATCGTGCTGACTTATTGCCTGGATTCGCACACGACATTGACCCGACAGTATCTGAAAATCCAGAAGGATATGCGGGATCTTTCGGCTTACTTCGGAAAAAACTACCTGAGAGAAGTCGACGAAGGCGAATATTACGCGCGGAGAGAAGAACTGATCGCGCGCTTTTCCGAGGCGGTTTATCTTCGGGGCGAACACTTTTTTGAAGAAAACCGGCGGGTGGATCTCGCCTTGAAAGCGATCGAAAGACGGGATGAGGCCGCCTTCGTCCGGCTGATCGATCAGTCCGGAGATTCGAGTTTCAGCAAATTGAAGAACTGCTACGTGAACGATCTGAACGAAAATCTGCCGCAGGGAATCCTGCTCAGCAAAAAGATCAACGGAAACGGAGGAACGCGGGTCCACGGCGGCGGATTTGCCGGGACGGTGCTGAGCCTCGTGAGAAAAGAAGAAAGCGCAGCCTTTCTTTCCGAAATGCAGCGTCGCTTCGGAAGAAACAATGCGAAGAAGGTCCGCCTCAGCCGATACGGAACGCGTCACATCGGGCATCTGAATGAGTGGAACGGAAAGGGGGACGGCAAATGAATCAGAAAGAGATCGCGCTTCGACTGATCGAAGCGATCAACCGCGGAAGCGGGGAAGAAATCTATCGGCTTCTGACGCGTCAGACGACGTTCTATTCGATCGACGAAGACCGGGAAATGGACGATAAGGCCTTTTTCGACTGCTTGAAGCGCATTTCGCTTCCTCTCGAAGTCGGGAAAATCTTAGAAAGCAAGGAAGCAATCAAATGCGTTTGCGTTTCCGAAGAGAAGACGGTGGATATCTATCTGGAAGTCCGGCAGAGAAGAATCGTCCGCGCGGAAATCAATTTTCGGTGATCCGGTTTTAAATTTCATTTCTCCTCATATATTTTCGTAGGTGAGGAAGATGAAATTTTTTAATACGGACGGCATTCGCGCGCGGGCGCTGGATCTGATTTGTTCCAATCTCTGTCTTCGGCTGGGACAGGTTCTCGGAAAGCGGTCGAAAAAGATTTTGATCGGCTACGATACGCGGATTTCCAGCCCGCAGATCGTCGATCTTTTGATCAACGGGATCGTGACGCAAGGCGCAGATATGGAAGTTCTCGGCGTGATGCCCACGCCGATGATGAGTTTTCTTTTGCCCCGGCATCCGGCGGATTACGGTATCGTGGTGACGGCCAGCCATAATCCTTATTACGATAACGGCATCAAGGTGTTTGCCTCTTCGGGCGAGAAAATCGATGCCCGAACGATCGGAGAAATCGAAAAACAAATGGAGGAAGAAGAGAAATTTTCTCTGATGGGCAATCTGGGGAAACTGACTTATCTTTCCTATCATCAGGAATATATCGACGATCTGAACGCGAAGATCGACTTTCAGAATCCGCATAAAGTGGTCGTCGATCTGGCCAACGGAGCGTTTTCATCGTTTCAGAACGTGTTGCACCTCGATCGCGTCGATTACATTCACGCCCTTCCGGACGGAAGAAACATCAACGACGGCGTCGGCGCGCTGTACGCGGAAAACCTCCTCCGATATGTCAAAGAGAACGATTACGATTACGGATTCGCTTTCGACGGAGACGGAGACCGCCTTCTGATGGTCGATCGGAAACGCGTCTACACGGGGGACGACCTTCTCTTTCTTCTGGCGTGCGAAAGCGGCGCGGATAAAGTCGCTCTCAGCGTCGCGGCTAACCGCGGATTGGTCAAAGAATTGGAGAAACGGGGCATTGAAACGGTCGTTACGCCAGTGGGCGACGTGCACATTCTTTCCGCGATACGGGAAGGAAAAGCCGTATTGGGCGGAGAACCTTCCGGGCATCTTCTGTTCGCCGACCGACTGTACAGCGATGCGATGGATTCCCTGATCCGAATTCTGAGAATTCTCTCGTCAAAGTCGGAAATTCCGACGTTTAAAGCCTATCATACGTTTAAAATCGATCTTCCGGCCGATCACCCTCTTTACGGAAAAAGAGAGGAAATCGAAAGACGGATCGGACAGATCCGGACGAAAGACGACGATCTTCTGATCCGGGAAAGCGGGACGGAAGACGTCCTGCGGGTTCAGTTTCAGAGTCTGTCCGAAAAAAGGCTGAAAGAAGTCGGAAATCTATTCGCGGAGGAAAAAGAATAATGTGCGGAATCATCGGAAGCGTCGGATCGATGAATCACTACGAAGTGATCCGACGAGGATTGAAACGACTGGAATACCGAGGATACGATTCTTCGGGAATCAGTTACCTCGACGAAGAAAGGATTCATCTGATTAAAACGCCGTCTTCGCTCGACGATTTGGATAAAATCGTTCACCCCTATCAGGCCTTTGCAGCGATGGGGCATACGCGATGGGCGACGCACGGAAAGGTGTCGTTAGAAAACACGCATCCGTTTCTTTCTCCGAACCAGACTTTCGCCCTGGTACACAACGGGACGATCGAAAACTATCGGGAACTGAAAGAGGAACTCGAAGAGCAAGGATACCGTTTCTCCGGCGAATCCGACAGCGAAGTGGCGCTGAACTATCTGGAATATCTTTATTCCAAAGAGAAGGACGTGCTGAAAAGTCTTTTTTTGCTCGATCGTCAGTTGAAAGGCAGTTATTCTTTCGTCGTTCTTTTCCGCGATGAACCTCGCCTCTACTTTCTGAAAAACGAAACGCCCTTGCTCATCGCCAAAGACAAGGAGGGGTATCTGATCAGCAGCGACCTCTACGCCTTTGAAACGAACAGTCTGGAATATTGCGAATTGAAAAATCATCAGTACGGCTTTTTGGAAAAAGGAAAAATGGGTCTTTATTTTGAGGGGAAACGCATGGAAGAAGGCTTCCGTCGCATCGAAATTCAGAACGAGAAAACGGATCAGATTCATTGCTTTATGGAAAAAGAAATCGAAGAATGTCCCGAAGTGATTGAAAGCGAAATCGCCGCCTATGCGACCGAAAATTTAATCGACGAAAAAACGATCGAAACGCTGAAAAAAGCGCGGAAAATCTACGTCATCGCCTGCGGAACGAGTTACCACGCCGGTCTGTTGTTCAAGCGGTGGGTCAGCCATGCCGAAGTCGAGGTGAAACTGGCCAGCGAGTTCATTTACGAGGAGTTGACGTTCGGAAAAAACGACGCGTTTATCCTGATCACTCAATCGGGCGAAACGCTGGACGTCATCAAATCGCTGGAACGGTTGCAAGGTCGGTATACGATCGGCATCACCAATAACCCGCGATCGAAGATTGCCAGAGAAGTGAAGCAATCGTTGGACATCCGGGTCGGAAAAGAGATTTCAGTGGCTTCCACCAAGGCTTACTTCGGCGAGGCCGTCGTGCTGTATCTGTTGGCCATGAAACTGACAGGGCGGTCGGACAATGACCTGAAACGACTTCCGAAGTACTTGAAAACGGCTTGGAATCAGCGGGAAAACGTCCGCCTTTTAGCGGAAGAAATCCGAAAATACCGCTCGCTGTATTTTTTGGGAAAGGGAATCGATTACGACGCCGCTCTGGAATGTTCGTTGAAACTCAAAGAGATCACCTATCTGCACAGCGAAGCCTTGTATATCGGTGAACTCAAACACGGACCGCTGGCTCTGGTGGGAGAAGATTTTCCCGTCATCGTCGTTTCCAGTCAGCCGCGATTCAAAGGCGTCATCGATCTGGCCAAACAGGAAATCGAAGCCAGAAAGGGGAAAATCTTTGAATTTCCGATGCAGGAGGACGATTACGCGCTGAATTTTCTGGTCCAGGTCTATTTCGGCGATCTATTGAGCCTGTATGTCGGAAGGCTCTTGAACGTCAACATCGATAAACCGCGGAATCTCGCCAAGTCGGTTACGGTCGAATGATCGAACACCAGTATTATTTCGCGGATTCCCGATACGACACCCTGCTCCTGATTCACGGCTGGAACACGTCGAAACTCTATATGGAATCTTTCGTCCGGCCGTTTTCCAATGCATTCAACGTCCTTTTGCTCGACCTTTTCGTCCACATCGACAAAGCGTACGCGATCGGGGATTTCATAGAAGAAATTCATGCGATCGTCGAGAGACATCTGACGAACGATTTAGTGATTATCGGGCATTCTTTCGGTGGAAAATTAGCCTATTTTTATGCGGAAAAGTATCCGGTCAGGTCGCTGGTGCTGATCGCGCCTTCGTTGGTAAGACCGCGGAGAAGTCTCCGGAAGGCGATCAAGGTCTTTCTCTACAAGGCAGGGAAGAAACTTCGTTGTCCGATTCCGCGTTTTCTTTCGGGAAGTCCGGACTATCGGAACGCTTCCGGCGCGATGAGAGAAACGTTTCTCCTCTGCGTCCACGCGTATTTGACACAGCGAAAAGAAAACGCTCCGAAAACGCTGGTCATCGGCTTTCGGAAAGACGAGGCGGTAAAAAAGAATCAGATCTGGAAGATCCGAAAGTATCTGCCCGAAGCCCAAATCCGGTTCTATCCGGGAAATCATTTTTCTTATCTGGATTACATTAAGGAGATTCGATTCGATTTCGATGCGTATGGTTTATGAGATCGTAAAGGGAGTGACCGGTCTTTTTCTGGGCGCTCTGTGCCTGGATTTTCTGATCGTTCTCGTCAGACAGTATTATTCGCCGCGCCGGATGATCCGTTCTCTGGCGGCGCATTTTCGCATTGACTTCCTCGTTCTTAGCATCGTCGATCTTTTCAGCCTGTATTTTGCCGGCACGATTCCTTTCCTGATCTATCATCTTGCCGGCATTCTCTATCTTCTGATCCGTTTCCGTACGAAAAGGTTCCGTTTCAGTCGAAGAAGCGCCATGAATTTTTTCTTCCTCTGTCATCTTCTTCTCCCTTTGTGTTTCTTTTATCCGTTCCTCTACGCGTTTAAACTGATCCTGATCTTTCTCGCCGTTTTCATCAGTTTTCTTCTGCTTCTTCCTTTTGAAAACGCGATCAAGAGCCAATATATCCGAAAAGCGCGGAAGAAACTGAACCGGTATCCCGATCTGACGATCATCGGAATTACGGGAAGCTTCGGAAAAACCAGTTTCCGGTATTATCTTCAAACCGCATTGTCGATCAAATACCGCGTGCAGACGCCGAAAAAGAATACCAATACGCTGATGGGAATCACCCGGTTCATCAATGACGAACTGACCGAAAACGATATCCTGATTCTGGAACTCGGCATCGATTCAAAAGGGCAGATGGAAAAATTCGCCCGCTTGCTTTCGCTCGATTACGCGGTCATCACTTCGATCGGGAACATGCATCTCGCCACGTTCAAGACGATTGAAAACATCGTCGGCGAAAAGATGAAAATCCAAAACCTTCTGAAAAAGGACGGGAAACTTTTTCTGAACGGCGACAATGCGTATCTGAATGAAATCGAAGGCGAGAACATCGTCCGTTTCAGCCGGAAAAACCTGAATTTTCTTCGCTTCGATATCGAAGGAATGACGTTCAAAGAGGAGGATAAAGAAGTGACTTTTCCGGTTCATTCCGCCTTCTTCGCCGGTTATCTCGACGGCATTCTCGCCATCGGCGAACGTTTTGCGATCCGAAGAGAGGATATCTTTCTGGCCGCCGGTCTGTTTACCGATTTCGAGAGAAGAAATCAGGTCTTTTTGCTGACGCACGGTTATCTGATCGACAATTCCTACAACGCGAATCTGAGAGGAATCGAAGAGTCGCTGAACCTTCTGGATTCGCTGAAAGGAATCTCGTACGTGGTCACCGGCGGCATCATTGAACAAGGTTCGCATTTCGTTTCGGAGAATACGCGCATGAAAGAACTTTTAAGCGGGCACAACGTCGTCTTCATCGGCTCAAAGAAGCACCCTTTGATCCGAAATCACGCTTTTTCCCGATTGCTGATAACCAAAAGTCAGAAAGAAGCATATATGTGTATTAGGGATATTAACCCAGACAATATTTTGCTGCTCAGCAAGGGCGACGATATCTATTTGAGGTAGAAAATGAAAAAAATTGCTTTTATTTGCGGAGGTCCTTCGGTAGAAAGAGAAATCTCCTGTTTGACCGGATTGAAAATTGCGAAAGAATTGCAGGAGGAGAAGATCGATCATCTTCTGATTTATCTCGACGATCACCACCGTTTTTATCTGGTCAGGGAATACGTTCCTACCTTCGTCAAAGAGAAGAAGATGTCCGAAGGGCGTTTCGTCAAGGGAAAGAAAAAGGATTTTTTTTCGGTCAAGGGAAAAAAGCACATTTTCGACGAGATCGTGATTCTCGGACACGGCAAGAACATCGAAGAAGGTTCGCTCGCGGCATTCTTCTTTCATCATGGGTTCTCCTGCCTGAGCGAATCGCTGGCAAACGGAACTCTGTTGCAGGACAAACTGCGGTCGAAACTGGCGTTAGGAAGCCTGAACGTGCCGATGGTGAAGTACGACTATCTGTACAAGTACCAGGTCAATGCACAGGAAGTGCAGAGGCGGATCATCGATCGAATCGGATTCCCTCTGATCGTCAAGCCTTCCTCGCTGGGTTCGTCGATCGGAATCAGTCGGGTGGATACGGCCGAGCGTCTTCCCAATGCGCTTTTTGAAGCGTTCCTTTACGACGATTGCGTTCTGGTCGAAACTTGCGTGGAAAACAAGCGGGAGATCAACGTGGCGATTCTCGGCTACGAAAAAGAGATGACCGTTTCCGTTCTGGAAGAAGTCAATCGGAGCGATCAGGTTCTGACCTTTTATGACAAATACGATTACACGCTTTCGAATAAAAAACGGGTCGTCGGTCCTGCAATCGACGATTCGGTGCGGGAGAAGATCGTGCAGACCGCGACGACGATTTTCACTTCGCTCCGTTTATGCGGACTGGTTCGTTTCGACTTCATCGTCGACGGCGAAAAAGTCTACTTCAACGAGGCCAATCTGATTCCGGGGTCTCTGGCGTATTACCTCTTTCCGGATATGAAAATCGGCGAGTTGGTCGAGAAGTACGTCGGATACTTAGAGAAAAAAGAGCACCAGCAAAGCCTCCTCTTCACGACGTTTCACGAGGGCTTCATGAATAAAGTGGATCTGAGCAAACTGAAAAAATGATCCGAATCCGGACTAGAAAGAAGCAATGGGCTTTTCATCGCCCTTTTTTTTTGCTATGATGATAAGGGTAAAGTTTTTACTTTCAGGGAGGATAAAGAGACAATGGCTACACCACACAATCAGGCAAGCGAAGGCGCGTTCGGAAAGACGGTTCTGATGCCGGGCGATCCGTTACGGGCGAAATTCATCGCTGAGAATTTTCTTCAAGACGTCGTTCAGGTCAATTCGGTACGAAATATGTTCGGCTATACCGGAACGTACAAGGGCAAAAAAGTCAGCGTGATGGGATCGGGCATGGGAATGCCGAGCATCGGCATTTACGCCCACGAACTTTACGCTTTCTACGGAGTGGAGAGAATCATCCGCGTCGGAACCTGCGGCGCGTACAGCCCGGATTGCAAGGTGTTCGACGTGATTCTGGCACAGGGAGCCTGCACCAATTCCGCCTGGGCGCATCAATACGCCTTGCCGGGAACCTTTTCCGCCATTTCTGATTTCGGCATGCTGAAAAACGCCTACGAGATCGCGGAAAGCAAAAAGATGAACACGCACGTGGGAAATATCCTTTCCAGCGATATCTTTTACAACGATCAGCCGGAAGTCTGGAAGAAATGGGCGAAAATGGGCTGCCTCGGCGTGGAAATGGAGAGTTACGCGCTGTACTCCACCGCGGCCTACCTGCACAAAAAAGCCCTTTGCATTCTGACGGTCAGCGATTCGTTCATCACGCACGAGGAGACGACGCCTCAGCAAAGGCAGACCAGTTTCAAAGATATGATGGAGATCGCTCTGGAAGTGGCTGTCCGGGACTGATATGCTGATCGGACTCATCGTCGTCGTCGTTCTTCTGATCGTCGGATCGCTGCTCTTCCTGTTTTCGGATCGGATCCGCCAAATTTCGGAGAAGAAGAATTTTTCTAAGAAAGCGGGGAAAAGAATTTATGCGCTGGCGCGGGACAACGACTTTTATCTCATCAATCAGGTGGCGCTTTCCATCGATACCAAAGTGATTCATTTCGATCATATCCTGTTCACCGACAAGTTCATCTACTGCATCGGAAAAAAGTATTTTTCAGGACCGATTTCCGGAAAATACGACGATTCGCAATGGTTTCAGTACGATGAAAAGAATCACGTGGAGCATATCAAGAATCCGATGATTCTCCCTCGCGTACGCCTGGATTATCTTCGCAGTGCGCTGAAAGCCAACGAAGATCTGTTCGTCTCGGTCGTTCTCCTCAACGATTCCTGCGTTCTCGACGAAATCGGGAATTGCCCGAAAAACAATTATATTCTCAATCTGAAAGATTTTAAGAATTTCATACAGAAGAGGGAAAAGGCGGATATCCCTTCGATCAACGCGTTTCAATTGGAAACGCTGGTGCAGAACATTTACAAGCGAAGCGTGAAAACCAACCGGATTATCAAAAACGAGGCTACTAAATAGCCTCGTTTTCTTTGGACATCGGTTTCAGCCGGAAGAAGAAGATCATGATATTGACGATCGCGCAGATGGCGACAACCGTATAGATGATCCGGCTGAAAATATTCTCTCCTTGCGTAATCCAGGTTACCAAGTTAAAGTCAAAAAGCCCGATGAGTCCCCAGTTAATCCCTCCGATAATCGTAAATACCAGACAAATCTTTTGTAAAATGTTCATTTTCTACCTCCCACTATTTAATATGTGTCATTCATTTTCTCTTATTCACAAATTGTTTCCGGATTTCATCATATTTTAAAAAGCGTCTTCATAAGTTATCGTGAGGGTGAAACATTATGGTTAAAAAAATTATTGCAGGCGTACTGGCGGCACTCGTATTGGTTCTGGCGGGATTCAAACTGTTCTATCATAAGGACAGCACGCCGAAAAAAATCGCCGAAGTGCGGGAAAATCTGACTTCTTACCACACCGAGGCGAATATGGAAATCACCGCGAACGACGATAAGCGGAATTTTTACGTCAAGGTGGATTTCAGGAAAGACGGAGAGGACAATCTTTTCCGGATTTCGATGCTGGACAAGAACATCAACCAGGAGCAGATCATGCTTCGGAACAAAGAGGGCGTGTACGTCCTGACTCCGGCGTTGAATCAGGTCTATTCGTTCAAAGGAGATTATCCGCTGAACAGTCCGAAACCGTATCTCTATCATTCCATGCTCGCCGCTCTGGACGGGGATTACGACATCGAGAAGACGAACGACGGCTATATCCTGAGTTTTGTGCCGACATATGAAAACTCGCCGACCTGGGTCAAAGAAGACGTCAAACTTTCGACGGACTTCAAACCGGTCTGGGTGAATATCTACGACGCGGACAACAGCATCGTCTGCGCGATCAACTTTACCAAAGCCGAATTCGGCGTCAGCCTGAATGACGACACGTTCAACGTCGAAGTCAATATGGACGAAGCGAAAAGTTCTTCTTCGGAGATTTCGCGTCAACCGAGCGAATTGCCGTTCATGGTCGTGGACAATCTGATCAGCAGCGAACTTTCGCAACAGACGCAGGCGACGGTCGACGGCAAGACGGTTTACATTCTGGCCTATCGGGGCAATCAGAACTTTACAATCATTCAGAGCATCATGGAAGACAGCGACGAAATCAACTACGAAGCCGTCAGCGGAACGCTCGTCAACTTCGATCGGGGAATCGGCTTCTACAATGATTCCTATCTGACCTATCTCTACAACGGAATCAAATACGAAGTTTACTCCGATTCGCTGACCGTTAGTCAGATGATCGACATCGTCTCTTCGCTGGACGTCATCGAAAAGTAGAATAAAGAAAACATCCCGACCGACGGGATGTTTTTTTAATCGTTCAGCGTCATCAGTTTCGTGAGGCGCTTGGTATCGATCGGCGGAATCTTGTTGGTCTCTTTTCCGAAATAACTCGCGGACACGCAATGAAAGCCGAGCATGGTAAAGTATTCGATGGCTTGCCAGGACGGAAGATGAATGGCGCAGAGTTTTCCGTTCGGATATTCAAAGAGACGGTTGACCAGATTCTGCAAAAGAATCTGATCCTGTGTCGAAGAAAGCACATTGGAAAAATTTTCCTCGAAGTTGAACAGAAAGTAGTCGAACGATTTCAACAGTTCGTTGCTCAGTTCAAGCGACGTCGAAGTCAGTTCCAGACCCAGAACGATCTGCGGATGCGCCTTCAAGGCGTGGATCGTTTCAAACAGAAATTTGCTGTTGGAAGAGGCTTCTTTGGAAACTTCCTTGTCGTTGAGAACGAAAACGGTGCGGACGTTTTCCGGCACGGCGACGGCATCTAACGCCCGAATCACGGAAGAGTAGTACTGAATGCGGATGTCGATGAACAATTTACGGCTTTCGCTGGTGATGAAATACTTGTTGATGTAAACCGAATTGATCTTGGAATAAAGAAGTTGCATCATCGGATCGAGAAGGGAACAGTTGAAACTGTATTCTTCGATTTCGCCGACCGAACTGAAAATCGAGTGTTTGAAGATCAGATCGGTGTAAAAACCTTCCACGTGACCGGTGTCGCAATCCAGCATCGCGGTATATTCGACGTCGATCTGCGGATTGTTCAGAATATCTTCTAACGCCGCGCGGATCAGTTGACTGGAATTGTCGCTGAGTTCGTTGGAATTGTAGATGACGTTGTCGGAAGCGTTTTTGGAATTGTCGAATGTCATCTTCCTGGCCATCCGCACCAGATCGTTGAAACTCTGATTGCTGAATTGCGTCGTGGCGATGCCGATGCGGTATTGATAATTGTTTTGAAGCGAATTCAAAAACAAAATTTTCGACACTTCGCTGGAAAGGTTGTGCGCGAACGCGATGGTTTTGCTCTTGTTTCCGATGTGATTTTCCAGAATAATCAGTTCGTTGTTTTTGGAAAGGCACATCTTCATGCTTCCGGTGATGAATTTCTTGATCCGGCTCATCAATAAGGTCGTCAGCACTTTATTGGTCCAGATATTTTCTTTGCTGTACGTTTCGTCTTTCGGAAAGATGCGAACCAGATAAACGTTGGCCTTCTCGCGTTTCAGGGAGTTGTAAAAGCCGGAAAGTTCGTTGTATTGACCGATCTTTTCGTTTCGCGACCGGTAGTTGAGGTAACGGTTCCGGATTTCGGGGAAAAGGTGGGATTCCAGATGGATGATGCCTTTTTCGTAATCGATCCCGGTGCAGGTGAGAACTGAAAAGATCGGCGATTTGATTTTCCGGATGACGATGTGGGCGTCGAGACTTTCCTGTACCTGATGATCTTGTTTCACCAACTCGCTGATCCAGACCTTGACGCGGATTTTGTCCTCATCGATGAAACTGTCGTAAAACCATTCGAGCGATTCCTTTCGCTTTCCCTTGAAGTTCATCTTGTCGACGACATAAACGTATTTATCGAGGTAATAAACCGTGAACAGGCGGATGTTGTTTTTCCGATGCGCGAAATTGGAAATAAATTTTCTGCTCACATGGCTGTGGATGATGACGTAAATCAAATAGATCAGAATGAGCAAAGCCAGCGCGCCGATGGCGATGAAGGGCCAGTATTTATTCCAGTCGATTTGAAAAAGATCGAAGAGAGCAATCATGAAAACCGTCTCCTTTCATTCATAAGGATATTATAAGTGATTTTCGCGCATTAGTTAATTTTATTTACTATTTTTCACGATAATTTATTTTTGGTTGTAAATTTCGGATGATTTGCTATAATGCTTTATGTGGCGAAATACTCAAGCGGTTGAAGAGGTCAGTTTCGAAAACTGATAGGGGATGCAAGTCCCGCTAGGGTTCGAATCCCTATTTCGCCGCCATATGATAAGAACACGGTTGATACCAAATGTCAGCCGTTTTTCTTTGCTGCAAATAGGGGGTATTTTCCTTTCTACGCAATTCTAAGGCTCTGATTTCATCGCATAACGGGGTGATTTCAGGGCCTTTTTTCGTTTTTGGGTTTGATAGCGGGACGAAACCGCTGATAAAGGAACGAAACTCTCGATGGCGGAACGAAACTGAAAAAGCACAGCGATCAGGCGATGCTTTTAGAATCTTATTTGTTTTCTGGGACGTATTCCATTATGTTTTTAAAGTTGCAATTTAAGGTTTTGCAGATTTTGCAAAGGACATCGGTGGTGACATTCGCACCTTTCGAAGCTTCGCCATTGATGAAGTGCTTATCCCAGTCAACTCCATTAATTTCTTCTTGTTTAATTCTTTCTGTATAAGTAATACTCACAGTGGTATGAGGCTTGGCTCAAAGCACAAGAAACGAAGACTATACCGGAAAAGCCTAAGTGACTGGATTAGGAGGAAGTATGGACTTTGCACAAACAATAATTACAATTGCATCTGTTATAACGGCTCTTGGAGTAATCTTTGGAGTCGTTTTTACTATCTATAAATGGTATCTCAAAAACGAGAAACAAGATGACTCAATAAAGGAAATAAAGGCAGAACAAAGCATACTTACAAAAGGTGTGCTTGCCTGTCTTAAAGGACTTCATGAACAAGGTTGTAATGGCCAAGTTACCCATGCAATTGAGGAAATTGAAGAACACATAAATAAACAAGCACATAAATAGGAGGTACATATGGAATATCTAAACTTAATCAGCGTGCCAGCCATAGCGATGGCGGTATACCTTTTAATCGAGGTTTTGAAGAAAGTATTCAACAATAACGAGAAGTTCTTGAGATTGATCCCTTTGATTTCACTGACGATCGGTGTCATCGCAGGGGTAATCTGCTTTTACTTCATCCCTTCGATCATCCCTGCCACAAACGTGGTGGTGGCCATCATTATCGGCGGAGCATCGGGATTGACCGCCACTGGTACAAATCAAATCGTAAAGCAACTAACCAAAGAAAAAGAAGAATAACGAAATCGACCCCATGAAAGTCTAAAAACAGATGAGTAGTGGGGGTTCTTTTTTGTTGGCATGAGAAAAAATGCGTTTGAAAAAACTTAATTAAATCTATTGACAAATAATTTACGTTTTACTAAACTTAAAGTGTAATCAGTTGTAAGGAGGTATAACAACGTGGCAAAAATCAACGAATTAGAATGGGAATTGGCAAGTATTGCAAGAAGAGAATACTTGGGAGATCGTTTCGAATTCCTAGTAATCAGTAATGCATACAAACACGTATGTGAGAACAATCTTATTTATTTTAAGGATTCAGATCTTCTCGCTCTTGCAGAGGATATGAACCAAGAAATCTCAAATTCTTCTGTAGAACGATTGAACAAGGTCTTTTTAGATTTAACCTTAGACGAAATTAGAGATCTTGTTTATGATTCATTATCTGGGAAGAATCGCAGCGGTAGGGGTTTCGTCGAGAATTCCAATTCAAGCCTTTGTCTATTGGTGAACGATTTGCTGGACATCGACGAAGGAGGACACATGGTCTTGGATCTTGGCTCTGGGACTGGCAATTTTTTGGCTAACGTGTACAGAGTAGCACATGAGAAGAAGTTCGTTTTGAAAGACCTCATCGGGGTCGAATTGAACTCAGAACAAGCTAATATCTCTAAGATGGCTCTATATATCCTTAGCGATGGAAGCGTGAATCCTCAAATCATCACGGGGAATGCTTTAGAAAAATTAAGCGTGCCTTATAACAAGGGATACTCTTTCCCTCCTTTCGGAATGAGAAAATTACTCCCTGAAGATAGTAGAGCAAGCCATCTGTTCCCTGAAGTTAATCTTTCAAACAGAAACACTGGAGAATGGATATTTGTCGATGCGTTGCTCAGCGGTCTTGTCGGCAGACAGCAAAGAGCTGTTGCGCTGGTGACCGCCAAGGCGCTTTTCAATGACGCGGATAAAGAATATAGGAACAAGCTCATCCAAAATGGATGGTTGGAGGGCATTATTGAACTCCCCATCGGGGCTCTGTCGTTTGTCGGGGCAAAGACCTTCTTATTGGTTTTTAGCAGAGAAAACGAACAAGTAAAATTCATTGATGCATCAGATGTCATTGGCGCTCAAAACAAGCGTTATGCGAACATTGAATTGCCAATCAAAGCGATAGAAGACCTGTATTATTCGTCAGAAGCAAAATCAAAGAAAAACAGTGAATTAATTGATTCTTCCAATTTGATGCCGTCGGCAAACCTTGTTGAAGTAAAAATGCTTGAGAACGGTATCCAACTCAAAGAAGTGGCCGACATCATTATCGGCAATCAATACACGTTGGGTGTTTTTGAAAGCAAGGGGCTCTTGTCGGACAAGCCAACAGGATATCGAATTCTTACTTCTGGTGATATCGAAGGTGGTGCTGTTAACTGGAAATCATTGAAACCTGTCGCTTTTAAAGACGACAAATTCGACAAATTCGCGGTTCATTGCGGCGACGTAGTGGTGAGCAGCAAATCCTCTAAGGTGAAAACCGTTGTCATCGATGTTGAGCCTAAGGAAAAGATCATCGTCACTGGTGGAATGCTCATCGTAAGGCCTGATGTGAAAAGACTGAACCCAACCTATTTAAAGATTTTCCTTGATTCGGAAGAGGGGCAGGCAGTTTTGAAGAGCATCCAGAAAGGAACCATCATCGTGACGATCAACGCATCCAGTCTGGGAACAATCTACGTTCCTATGGTTGATATGGAGACACAAAAGAGGAAAGCAGACAGATATAATGAGAAGCTTTCCACACTTATCGCATATAAAAAAGAGATAGAAAGGATAGAGAATTCTCTAAAGAATTTCTTCCTCGAAGAAGATGGGGAGGATTAAAAGTTGGGATACTATTCGCAAAGCCAGATTGCCGATGCTAGAGGCAAGATAATGGCGAAAATCAACAAAGAAATCGATATTGCGGTAAGAAACGGGACGTTTGAGGAAATATTGGACAGATTTGGCATCAATCTCGATGACGAACCCGTGATGGCTGTCAATACAAGAAGGATGAAGGTCCTTGTGTTAGGCGAGCTCGCGGGAAACTTAAGGGATTACCAAGTTACGGCAAAGAAAAGCGGCATCAGCCCAGATAACATAGAGTTCATCAATTATATTGAAGCGAAAAGGCTCAATGCAGGCAGACTTCAATACTCGAATGAGTACTCGGATATCATATGTGGCCCAATTCCTCACAAGATAGAAGGAATGGGCGATACGAATAGTCTCCTTGCGCTTATGGAAAGTAGGCCGTCAGAATACCCGAGGCTTCAAAAAGCGACGGCAAATAATGCCCTTAAAATCACGATTACTGGCTTCAGGGAATTACTCTTCAAGACAAGGTACTTCGAAGCGTTGTCTCAAATCGCTTAAAAAATCGTGGAATATCGGCGAAACGATAGACTTTTTATCAAAAAGATGATATAATTAGATATAATTTGAAATCACATTGTAGCGAGGTGAAAGGATATGAAGTATAACTACGCTAAAGCGTTAATAGAATTACGATCAAAGCTTAATATTTCTCAGACAGAATTAGCTGCTCTCTTGAATGTTTCTTATCCATCAGTCAACAGGTGGGAAAATGACAAAGCAATCCCTGTCAAGATCGTGAGGGTAAGAATTGAGAAACTTTGCAAAGAAAACGATATTGACATTGAGGAGATGAACTAAGATGGCTGAAAAAACAAACGCGAACATAGGCTTCGAGAAAGAAATATGGGATGCTGCGTGTGTCCTTTTGGGGCATATTCCGGCAGCGGAATATAGAAACGATCAATTGGTTGCAATGACAAAGGAATTGACCGAGTTGCTAAGAAAGAATAAGACGATTGACTGGCAAAAGCGTGAGGGTGCTAGATCTCATATGAAAATGCTAGTAAAAAGACTGCTCAAAAAATATAAATACCCACCAGAGGGTGAAGAAAGAGAAAAAGCAATTCAGACCATGTTGGTGCAGTGTGAATTGTGGACAGATAACTTTATGTAGGAGGTTTTGGTTATGGATGCAGATAAAGGGAACATATACAAACTGCTAAATGGAGATAAACAATATTTAATCCCTGTATATCAACGTCTTTATAGTTGGGAGCAGGCGCAATGCAGCAGACTTTGGCTTGATATTGTTACTATGCAAAAAGAAAACAAAGAGGGACATTTCCTTGGCTCGATTGTCTGTATTGCGGAAAAGACATCTCCAACAGGTGTTCAGAAATATATGGTGATTGATGGCCAACAAAGATTGACCACTTTGACCTTGATTCTTATAGCTTTGAGGGATAGTGTTTCTGCTGATTCTGAAATCAAGCCTGAAAAACTAAATCTTTCTTTCCTAATCAACCAGTTTGAATCTGGCGATGAAAAATACAAGCTCTTATTGACCGAAGAAGATAAGGATATTCTCATTTCCTTGGTAGAAAAGAAGCCAATATTGGAAGGAACGCAATCAAAGCTTCTAAATGCTTATAACTATTTTAAAGACCAAATCGCAAAGCAAGAAATAGATCCTCAATTATTATTTGAGGCAACAGGAAAACTTCAGATAGTAATCATTACTCTCGAAAGAGAACATGACGATCCGCAAGCTATTTTTGAGAGTCTTAATTCCACTGGAAAGGAACTATCTCAATCAGATTTAATAAGAAACTATGTTCTTATGGGCATGGATAAAGATACCCAGAAAAGATTATACGATAACCTTTGGAGATCGTTTGAGCAGTTATTTGGTCACGAAAACCAGGATTATTTGATGGATAATTTCTTTAGAGATTATTTGACAATGAATATGCATAGAATTCCTAAAATCGGAAACGTCTATGATGAATTCAAAGCATGGAAGCTAAACTGCAAATTTAGCAATAACGAGGACTTGTGTAACGATTTGTATGCTTTCGCAAAAATATACACTGATATCGAATTCGCAAAGAACAGCGACCCTCAACTTGCTGCATTGTTTAAAGAAATAAAAGCATTGAACATGAGTGTAGCGAATCCATTTTTGATGACTGTAATTCGCGATTATCAAATAGGCACTCTTGCTCCACATGAGAGTCTCATTGAAATCATCAAGCTTTGCATTAGTTATGTATTTAGAAGAAGCATTTGTGAAATACCAACCAACTCATTAAATAAGACATTTGCTACTTTTGAAAACGAGATAAAGAAATCTGATTACTTAAATTCTGTAAAGGCATTCTTTATCAACAGGGATGACTACAAGAATTTCCGACAGATAAGAAGTTCGGCGAAGCATTCGTATCTAAAGAGATTTATAAAACAAGAAACAGAAACTATATTCTCGATAGACTTGAAAACTATGACAACAAATCCCCAGTCATTATCGAGAATCTGACTATTGAACACATAATGCCTCAAAACGACAATCCATGCGATGAGTGGAAGGCTGATTTAGGAGAAGACTGGAAGAGGGTCCATGATACATACCTTCATACGATTGGTAACTTAACTCTTACTGGGTATAACTCAGAAATGAGCGATAAGCCATTCATGGAAAAGATGAATATGGAAGGCGGCTTTAAGCAAACTGCTGTTCGTTTGAATCAGTATGTCGTTCTTCAAGACACTTGGAACGAGAAAAAGATAAAAGAAAGAGCCAGCATCCTATTGAAGAAGGCGCTTGAGATTTGGGCATTCCCACAATTGACTGATGAAGAGATGGCTCCTTATAAGACATCAGAGCCTGAAGATGCTCCGAAATATTCCATTGAAACATACGATACCAACCTATTTACAAGAATGCTTTTTGAAAAGATTGATATAAGAATAATGAATTTATCACCTGGTGTAAAAAAGGAATTCAAGAAGCTTTATGTCGCTTACAAACTGGATACAAACTTTGTGGACATCGTATTCCAAGAGAAGAGGCTCCGCATATCAATAAACATGAAGTTTGCTGATCTAAAAGACCCAAAAGGAATTTGCAGAGATATTACTGGTGTTGGTAGATGGGGCAACGGCGATTGTGAACTATTCTTGGATAATTTAGGCCAACTCGATGATGTTATGGACATAATCCAGCAATCACATGATTCGCAGATTTAAAGGAGTGGTTTGATGGATTTTGATTCTTATAAAATTCTTCATAGCGAGACAATCATGTACTATCAATTAATCGAACATGATTTGAAGTGCATATATGCCTATATGAGAAAAGGCGATATAGATGATAATTTTGAAAGAATTGAGAACATGACTCTTGGCCAGATGATTAAAACTCTTCAAGATTTGGATAACTCGGATGGCCATCCTCTTATTTCTGCTGGAGATTATAATTTCCTTAGCCAAATAAAGGATAATAGGAACTTATGGGCTCATTCAAATTTCACCGAGTTCATCTATAAACAAAACTTTCATTATTCAAAAGAATATCAAAAGCAATGCGAGAAACTGCAAAAAGACCATGATAGGGTTTCCAGGGCTTGCGATATTCTCGAGAATATCAGAGTGGAATACTGCACAAATCATAGGCGGCAAATCTATTAATCATTTAACAAACAATACTCACTCATTAACTTGGGTGAGTTTTTTAATTTCCTTTGGTCGTTTCGTCCTCGTTTTCGCATGGGATAGTGAAGGAGGTGGGAACGCCTATGACACTAGACGAAAAGCAAAAAGCGATAGAACTACGAGAAACAGGAAAATCATATAAAGAGATTGCGGATACTTTAGGTATAGCAAAAAGTACCATTTCAACGCTGTTCCAAAGGGGAAAACCTGAGGTAAAAAGATGCCAATGTTGCGGCTGCAGAATCAAGGATGCAAATACTGGCAGGAAGAGGAGATTCTGTTCAGATAAATGCAGAAAGATGTGGTGGAAAAGAAACGGCAAACATCATAAGTCTCAAGAAGCCATTTGCGAAAACTGCGGCGATAAGTTCATAAACCACGAATCAAAGAAAAGGAGATTCTGTTCGTTTTCATGTTGCAAGGCCTTCAGAAAAGGAAGCGGCGCACGATGAACGATAACACAATGGAGAAACTGATCCCCAAGGAATTGACGCCTGAATCAAGGGCATGCCTGGAGCGTTATCTGATCTCCTTATCTAACCTAAAATCGATGCTGAAGAAAGGCATCATAAGCGACCGAGATTTCATCAAGGCGGAATCCTTGATCGCAGAGAAAAATAGTATCAAAAAAATCAGTATTTATCGCCCGAATGACTTGATAAATTCTCCTTTTAGAGCGATGTATATACATGGCCGAAAGGAGGAATAGGAAATGGCAGAAAACGTAGAAGTGATCGAAAGAAAAATAGAGCCAAAGAAGCTGCTTCAGGTCTGCGCCTATGCAAGGGTGTCCGCCGACAACTTCGACATGCTCAACTCGCTATCCCAGCAGGTCATCAACTACAGTTCTGTAATCCAAAGCCACAAAGGCTGGATCTACAGAGGGGTGTACAAGGACTACGCAAAGACGGGGACGAAGGAGAACAGGCCTGGGTTTACGGAGATGCTCGGCGAATGCAGGAAAGGCAACATAGACATGGTCCTAACGAAATCCATATCGAGGTTCGCGAGGAACGCGCTGATGGTGATTGCCTCTGTAAAGGAGCTCAAGAGGATCGGGGTTGACGTGTACTTCGAGGAGCAGGACATCCATTCATTGTCGCCAGAAGGTGAGAGTAAGCGTAAAAGAAACCCAAGTACGAACTTACGAATTAAGAAAGATTATATGATTTAGCAATATTCCAAGGCAAAAGACTATCTAATTCATCATCAGACATATTCGGTTTAATTAGTTCTAAAACCTTAGCAATATATTTTTCTGGATCTAATACATTAGCTCTAGCAGTTTGTTGAAGAGAAAAGATAATCGCAGATGAAGAAGCACCATGACTAGTTGCATTGAATAAAAAGTTTTTTCTTGCAATCACAAACGGCTTAATCGCTCTTTCTGATATATTATTTGTCATTTCGATATGTCCGTCTTCTAGATAGGCTATGTCAAGAAAAGTGTGTAAGTTGTAAGATTAAGGTAATCGGAAGTATTTTGAGAGAAGAACAAAGTTCTGAAAGAAAAATACTTCCGATCCGGTCTGAGATGCCCATCATAATTCGTTGAGCTCCAGAGACAGGATATCACTGAACTGATCAATACACTTAAGTTCATTCAGAACCAGTGCCCAGTTTTGAACCGGATGATTATTCCATTTTCTATCCAGTTCTTTGATGCGCAGAAACAGTGCTTTATAAACCGCGTCGGCATTAGGGAAGGATCCCTTTTTTGTTACTTTCCGAAAACTGGAATTGACACTTTCTATCGCATTCGTGGTATACATGATTCTCCGGATATTGCTGGTATAATCGAATAATTGTTCAATGTAAATAAAATTTCTTTCCCGGATATTTATAGCACCCGGATATTTACTCCATCGCTCTTTGAATTTTATGAAATTATCTTTCGCTGCTTGCAGACTGAAAGCCGAATAAACTTTTTTTAAGTCACTCGTAGCAAGCCCGTTGCAATTACAGAAGAAGACTCTCAGGAATTTTTATCGGCATCCGGCGAAAAACAATGGAAATTGTTACTTGCCCACGCCGAAAAAAATAAAAGAATTATTCAAATAAGGAGATTACAAGAAATGAACAGTACAACGATCACTCTTACGAGGAAATCAGCAAGCAATTTGAAGAATTCTGCCACACAAAAGGCATTGGGGCAAAATTCAAGGTGGCATTTGGCAATATGGCGGAAAATGCACATAAGCAGAAAGAAGCGGACAAAGTGCAACTAAAAGAAGTAAAACGGCAGTCAGCGGAAGCAAACCCTGAATTTACGGAATTTTTGCATACAAAGGGATTTAAGGCGAAAGTAAAACTTGTCATTGCCAATCTCAAAAAAGGTTGTCAGGAAGCCCCCCATAAAACGGCAGTTGCGGTTGACGGTATCTCGGCACAGACAAAAGCCAATATTGCAAGAGCGCAAGACGGCGTTTACAGAATGACTGTGGGTTACGGCGCGAATCCTTACGGCGTAAAGGTTACGGATGCGTCCGAATATTCGGCGGAAGAACTGTCGCGTGAGTTTAACGAATTCCTGAAAGAGAAAGGTCTTGACGAAAGTATGCCGTAGAGGTTACGGGCGACGATGAAGAATAATTCCGTTAGGACGGGTTTGTTTGCGTGAAGAAAAAAATCATAGTAAACGAGAACGATAAGCAGGTGGAACGGGAAGTAAATTACATCCCGTTCCGCTATATTGTTGCTATTTTCTTTGTAGTTTTGGAAACGGCGGCTGTTATCGCGGTCATGTCGCTGCTTACGATTTATATTCCGTATTTTTATATTGCCGTTGTGGTTACGCAAATCGGTGTAGCAATTGCAATCATCAACCGTAACGATAATCCCGACTACAAATTGCCGTGGCTGTTTTTTGTCTTGCTGATTCCCATTATCGGGTTTATGCTCTACTTTATGTTTTATTCCCGCAAACTCAACAAAAAACAAGTCAAACGAATCGATACCCTTACGAAACAGCAAATTAAAAAAGATGATAAACAGGAATTTGCGGAAGTAAGCGCCGAAGATGAAATGATTGCGTCGCAAGCCGTTATGCTCGGTAAATTGTCTGATTCTCATATTTACGGCAATACGGATATCCGATACTTTCCGCTCGGAGAGCAGATGTTTGTTGCAATGGTCGAAGATCTGAAAAAAGCCGAAAAGTTTATCTTGATGGAATACTTTATTATCGAAGGCGGTTTGTTCTGGAATACGATTTTAGAAATTCTCAAAGCAAAAGCGGCAAGTGGGGTAGAAGTGCGAGTAGTTTACGACGATATCGGCTGTATGATGACGCTTCCTGGAAACTATTTTAAGCGGCCTGCCAAATTTGGAATAAAAGCCGTGCCGTTTGCCCGTTTACGGGGACAGGCAAACAACGAATTCAATAACCGCAGTCATAGAAAAATAACCGTGATAGATAGTAAAATCGGTTATACGGGCGGTGTGAATATTGCTGACGAATACATCAATCATATCGAAAAACACGGTCGTTGGAAGGATGTGGGGATTCGGTTGCAAGGAGAAGCCGTAAACGAACTTACGAGATTGTTTCTGATTGATTACGGTCTGAACGATAAAAAAGTCGACGACGATTTTATAAGTTATTATGGCTGTGTAAAGATGACACGGCGCGGATACTGTATCCCGTTCGGGGACGGTCCGAAACCGATCTATAAACGACAGATCGCAAAAAACATTATTCTGAACATGCTGAATCAGGCAAAGCGGTATGTTTATATCACGACGCCTTATCTTATTATAGACAGCGAACTCGTGCAGGCGCTCGAAAATGCCGCCATTCGCGGAATTGATGTCCGCATTATCACACCGCATATACCCGATAAAAAACTTGTCTTTTTATGATGACGCGTAGTTATTATGGTGAGCTCATGAAAGCGGGAGTAAAAATCTACGAATACGAAAGCGGGTTCGTGCATGCAAAGACTTATCTTTCGGATGATAAAACGGCTATGGTCGGTACAGTCAATATGGATTACCGCTCGCTCGTTCATCACTTTGAAAACGGCGTATGGATTTACAATCACGCCGTACTTGAAGATATAAAACAGGACTTTCTTGATACGCAAGATAAGTCTATTCAATTTGACAAAAGTATGTTGAAAGAGAATTTAGGGCAGAAATTTATACGTGCTATGGTTAAAGTATTTTCGCCGCTGTTTTAACGGAGTGATTTTATGAATACGGAAGAACAATCTTTGAACACAAGTCAATCGTCAATGATTAAGGAACATAAAATAAGTAAATATCAAAATATCATAACCTGCGAAAAGAAGCATTCGCGCAATGTTGCATATTGGATTGTAGTAACATTAACTTTATTGTTAACCACGCTTATATCGGTTATATACTCTATCCATACCCAAAAAATCAAGTTGATCTACGCTATACTTGCACCTTTTTTCGTAGATGCGTATGTTTTGGCAGGGCTGGGAGAGATTGCATTTTTTATGCGTGTTATCTTGCCGTCATCGCTTTGGAATTGTGAAAATCCATTTTTTCGTGTGCGGGAAAAAGAAATTGGCGTATATAGAAAGTTAAAAATTATGGCATGGAAGGATAGAATTCCCGAAATGGGCTGGACTGGCGGATTTCAAAAACGGGAAGTAACTTCATTAACGCCTGAATATTTGGAAAAGTTTTTGCGCGAAACATGCTTTGCTGAGGCTATGCATATAATTGCCGGTTTATTCGGTTTTACCGTTTTTCTGTTCTTCGATTCTTCTACCATATTTATAGCAGTACCGCTTGTCCTAATAAATTTAATCTTACATGCGCTACCGTGTATTGTGCAGCGATTTACCCGTTATAGATTGTTTCGGGTTTATATGCATGTATTGGATCGGTACAAGATAACAATAAATAATGAATAATGCTTTTAGAAACCAACACAATTCCGGTTTTATTGTGCGCAATAAAAGTTATAATTCCTGACATTAGGCAGGAACCCTAAAAAGGGGGTGTTAAATCAATCAAAAAACAATTCGGCGTTGAGGATGTTCTCAACCTTTACGTCATTGAATATTGTCTAATTTGGAAAGACCAAATCTTTTTTGGATATCAAACAATGCTTTGGATTTCGTGGCATTATTGATAAATGAACCCTCTAAAGTTTCAGTAATGTTGTAGTTTCGAATGAAGTCAACAATTTGAGCAATAGGTAATTTATCCTTAAAAACTTTTAATTCGAGTAATCTTAAAATGGTTAATGCCAGATAACAAATCGTGAAATGACCGTAAATAGACTCTCTGTTGTGAAGATAAACCGGTCTGGCTTCCAGATAGGTTTTCATCACTCTGAATGATTCTTCAATTCTCCATAAACCATTGATTTTGCTCTAAAAAGACAAAACATATTTTATTGTTGGTGATTGCTCAGGTAAGACATCACTTGCATCAATACTTGGTTTGAATGCAGTAGAAAAAAGATCTAAATGGATATCATATACATCACACTTGATGATTCATTCGCTGAATCAATGATGAAGAAGAAAGCTGGGAATAATATACTTTCGAAAGATTTTTTGACAAAAAAATTAGCAAAAAGTTGACTAGGTTATCGTTTCTGTGATAATATCCTGTTGTCCGATAAGGAAGGATTAGTTTCCTCAAAGTAGTTGAGTAATGTGATCTGTTTAATACCTTTTGCAAGTGGGAGGCATTAAGTAGAAAATCTTACAAAAATTGTTTTGATTAAATTAGACCTTTGAATAGGATAACTTTCGTTAGGAGAAGTCTATCCTGTCGGCAGAAGGTCTTTTTGTTTCCTTAAGGACAAATAGTATAATTGAGGAGGAAACACAAATGCAAAATTTAAGTGAACATTTAGATGAAGTTCAAAAAAAGATCAGTTATCGATTCGATAATATAGATCTACTTTATCAAGCATTTACTAGAAGTTCATATTCAACGCAATATGGCGGGGAAAACAATGAAGTTTTAGAATTTATAGGAGATAGAGTATTAGATTTCTATGTCGTCAAAGTAATAGCTGATAGGTTTGGCTTCACAAAATCGCAGTCAGATTATTATGATGAGGAAGAAGATAATGATGAATACTGTATTGTTGCGCATAAAAATGAATCTGATTTTACTGAATTAAAAAAGGAAATCGTATCGAATAAGACATTGGCTAAAAGAGTTGATGAACTTGGTTTTGCTAAATATATGTTTATGGGCGATAGCGATATTGATAATCATGTAGAAAAGCAAGAAAAGGTCAAGGCTGATTTATTTGAAGCTATATTAGGTGCCGTTGCAATCGATAGCGGTTGGAATCCTGATGACTTACAAAATGTTGTAGAATTTATGCTTCAAATTGATGATTTTCTTGATGATGTTGATACTGAGGAACCCCGACCTGATAAATTCAAAGAAGAGAATGCAATCAATACTTTGAAAGAATTGGCTGAGCATGGCAGATGTTCGGTTCCCGAATATGATATACCTGACGAACCAGTTTATCATGATGGGAAAGCATGGTGGAAATGTACCTGCTATGTTAGAAGTTGGTCTGTGAGTCATACAGCATATGCAACTTCAAAAAAAGAAGCAAAAAGATATGCCGCATATTTAGTCCTTTGCGATTACTATGGATTACCAAATGAATTTGAAGAAGAGGAGGATGACAATTAATGAGCCATAAAAATCGCGGAGTTAGTGGTAAAACACATACTCAGCAACAATTAAATGATTATGCAAATCAAAACAATCCTAACAATTCAGCATATAGAGCAAACAGAAATAATCACTCTAATCAATGCAACCCTAACAACAAGAATTATCAAGGCTCTAAAAAGTAATTGATATCCAAACAACACTTGCCATATAGTCTCACTCATTGATTTGGGTGAGATTTTTAATTTATCTATCTAAACATTCTTAAAAAATTGTCTTACTATTTCATGAAGGAAATGAGAACATGAAAAATTAAGAAACGGCAAACACAAAAACGAAAAGAAAAAATATTTAAAAAATTAGCACTAAAAACTTGACAGTGCTAAAAAAAGGGGTAAAATAGTCTTAGCACTTAAACAAAAAGAGTGCCAAAAAAGGAGAGAAGAAAATGATTAAACCCCTGTTTGATAACGTAGTTTTAAAGAAAGAAAAGAAGAGCGCTTCGACTTCCAGCGGAATCGTTTTATCCACGAAGGAAGAAGAATCCAAGTATGCGCGGGTCGTAGCCGTCGGCGACGGAAAATTAGCGGACGGAAAGACGGTGGAGATGCCGTTGAAAGTCGGCGATAAAGTCTTCTTCAAATCGTACAGCAGCGATACCATCGAAGAAGACGGAGAAGAATATCTGATCGTCTCATTGTCCAACATCGTGGGCATCATCGAGTAATTTGAAAGAAAAGAGGAGAAAAAAATGGCAAAAACAGTTAAATACGGCAAAGAAGCCAGAACCAGCATGGTTAAAGGCGTCGACATTCTCGCAGACGCGGTGAAAGCGACTTTGGGACCGAAAGGAAGAAACGTCGTTCTCGACAAAGGCTATTCGTCCCCTTTAATCACCAATGACGGCGTCTCGATCGCCAAAGAGATCGAATTGGAAGATCCTTATGAAAATATGGGTGCAAAGTTGGTTTACGAAGTCGCCAACAACACCAACGACGAAGCCGGAGACGGAACGACGACGGCGACCTTATTGGCACAGGTGATGATCCACAACGGACTCAAAGCCGTCGACAAAGGCGCAAATCCGGTTTTGATGAAAGAGGGCATTCAGGCGGCGAGCAAGAAGGCGGCCGATACCTTATTGGAAATGAGCAAACCGATTCACGATAAGAAAGACATCGCCAGCGTCGCGACGATATCTTCGAGTTCGCAGGAAATCGGCAATCTGATCGCCGACGCGATCGAAAAGGTCGGCAACGACGGCATCATCAACGTCGACGAGTCCAAGAGTTTTGAGACAAAACTGGAATTGACGGACGGTTTGCGTTACGAAAAAGGCTATATTTCGCCATACATGCTCGAAAACGAATCGAAATCGTCGATTGAAATGGAAAACCCGTATATTCTGGTCACCGATATGAAAATTCAGGCGATTCAGGATATTCTTCCTGTGTTAGAAAAAGTCGTCGAAGAGAGAAGGCCGTTATTGATCATCGCCGACGATCTTGAAAATGAGGCTGTTTCGACCCTTATCCTGAACAAATTGCGCGGAACCTTCAATGTGGTGGCTACCAAAGCGCCGGGATTCGGCGATAACCGCGTGGAAGAATTGAAAGACATCGCCACGTTCGTCGGGGCAAATTTCTATTCCAAAGATCTTTCGATGCATTTAAAAGACATGACGACGGACGATCTGGGTTCGGCAAAGAAGGTCATCGTCGAGAAAAATACGACGACGATCATCGAAGGCGTCGGAAGCAAAGAGGCCTTGCAAGAAAGAATTTCCGAAATCAAGGCGAAAATCGAATCGACGACGGCGGAATACGAGAAAAAGAATCTGCAAAAACGAGTGGCCGGTTTAACTAACGGGGTCGCTCTGATCAAAGTGGGCGCGACGACCGAAACGGAACTGAAAGATAAGAAATTGCGCCTGGAAGACGCTTTGAATGCGACCAAAGCCGCTTTGGCGGAGGGCATCGTTTCCGGCGGAGGCGCTGCCTTGGTCGAAGTTTACAACAAGATCAAAGATGAAGTTTCCTCTTCCGTTCCGGATGTCGAAAAAGGAATCCGCGTCGTATTGGATTCTCTGAGCGAACCGTTGTATCAGATTGCCGAGAATGCCGGATACGACGGCAAGGATATCGTCGAAAAACAACTGAATGCCAAAGCAGGAATCGGCTTCGATGCGAAGAACGGAAAATGGGTGAATATGATGGCGGAAGGTATCGTCGATCCGACCAAAGTCACGCGTAGCGCCTTGCTGAACGCCGCTTCGATCGCCGCGATGTTCATCACGACCGAATGCGCCGTCGCTTCCGTAAAAGAAGAGAAAAAAGAACCGAACACTCCGATGTATTAAAAGAAGGTGCGAGGAGAAATTCGCGGTTCCGCAGGAAATCAAAAGCGAATGGTTGATCGCCCTTTCAGATAAATAGAAGAAAAGAACTTGGATGCAAAACTTCAAGTTCTTTTTTTTTGTTAAACAGTACAAGGATGAGGTTTAAGCATATTGACGGCAAAGTGTACCGAATTGATTAAACCTTCTGTGTTCAAGTCAGGGATTGTCGCTTGCTCCGATTAAAAAAACATGATTTTCACTAAAACGGAAAAACTTTAATTTTAATCCTTCGGATATGCGAGAAGTTAAAAAGCGATGTTCAAAAGACAAAACATCAATACAAAATGAAAAAATATAAAAAAGTATTCATCTATCGCCGCTGAAAGTGCTTTTTCTGCTGTAATCAAAAAATAGATTGACATACTATGCGTTACATAATATTATGTGATAGGAGGGATTTATGAACGTACAGTTGAAAAAAGGATTGCTTGAAATTTGCGTTCTGGCGGTAATTGAACGGGAACCTTCCTACGGATACAAGATCATCAGCGATCTGAGTTCGCTCGTCGATCTGTCGGAATCGACGCTTTATCCGATTCTTCGTCGTCTGGAATCGTCCAATCAACTGAAAACCTATACGATGGATCACAACGGACGACTGAGAAAGTACTATCAGATTACTGAAAAAGGGAAAGGGCGAATCCGGGAATTCAAATACGAATGGGAAGAAATGGAATCGATTTACCGTTTCATCGCCGGAAAGGAATAAGCATATGAAAAAGAAAGAATTCATTCATCGGTTGCGTTACCGCATCCGAAATCTCGATAAGCAGGAAATCAACGATGTCGTCGCGTATTACAGCGAATTGATCGACGACCGAATGGAGAACGGAGAGAAAGAAGAAGAGGCGGTGGCTTCTTTGGGCTCATTGGAGACCATCGTCGAAGCGATCATGGAAGAGAGAGGGCGATCCGCTTCTTCCGGTCAAAAAGGAAGAAAAAGGAAAAAAATGACCGCCGGAAAGATCGTGCTTGTCATTCTGCTCTTTCCGCTTTGGATCGTGCTCGGCGTCTTGCTTTTCGCTTTGTGCGTCTTGATTGGCGGCCTCGTTTTGGGAATCGGTGCCGCGACGGCGGGAATTCTCGCGGCAGGAATTTTCTATGCGGTAGGCTCCTTTGTACATATGGGGGTGAATGTTTACGCAGGGCTTGTTCAGTTAGGGCTTAGTCTGCTTTTGATTTCAATCGGACTTCTTTTCGGAAAATACGTTCTGCGTCTGGTTTTCACCGCCGGGAAGGCGTCTGTTCGGGCAATCGGGAATCTGTTCCGACGGAAGGGAGAGAATTTATGAGTAAAATTGCGATTTCAGCGGTCGTACTCGCTATCGCAGGAGGCGGTCTGACGATCGGAGGAATGAGCCAACTCGGCTTTGATCCCAAGGCTCTTTCGGGGGCGGAATCCGAGTATACCGAGTCCTACGCGTTTGCCGTTGAAGAGGTGCAGAAGTGGAGAATCGAGATGCCTTACGGGCAAGTGAAAATCCAGACTTCCAATGAGGTTGAAAGCATCGTCGTCGATGCGGAGTCGAATCAAAAAGAGGAATGGAAGTTTACTGTGGAAGAGGCGTGCTTACATATTCGCGGTTCGGGCTTTGCATACGAATGGTGGAATATGTTCGGTAATTGGAACAAAAAAATGAATCTGACCATCACGGTTCCGGAAGATTATTTTGTTTCCGACCTTCATCTCAGCGTATCGGCCGGTACGATTGAAATCGACGGTCTTTCGTTCGGATCGGTTTTTACTTCTCTCAGCGCCGGAAATATCGTCTTATCCGATATCAGAGGAACGCGTTTTCAGGCGAGAAATTCCGCCGGGACGACGAAAATCAGCCGTTCGGACGTCGAGGAGTTGGATCTCGACGTTTCTGCGGGTGAATTTATTCTGGATCTTATCCGATTCGATCGTCTTCGCTTCGATATTTCCGCAGGTTCACTGGAAGCCGATGTGATCGGATCACTCGAAGAATACACGGTCGATATCGATGTCTCGGCCGGCGATTGCAACCTTCTCGATCGAGTCGGAACGACGGAGAAATCGATTCAGGGCGACATCTCCGCGGGAAGCGCCCGGTTCGATTTTACGGAGTAAGCGCAGATTTGCATTTTTATCGAAAAAACGCAAAAAAAAAGCAGTTTCGAGAACTGCTTAGCGGTAATCGTCGATATCGCGCTCTTTGAGATAGTAGTGGATATATCGGGAAAACTCTTCTTTGGAAATATCGGGATTCTTCGCATACCACAGCGCGACATTGGTGATCGCGCCGGAGTAGAACGAGCAGATGAAATCTTTCGGCGTGACCTGCGTTCCGTTAGGAAACAGGGAAAGAACCTGATAGATCATCTGATAGATCGATCGGTTCAGAATCTGCGCGATGACATTCTGATCCTGCACATTGAGAATCTTGTAGATGCTTTCTCCTGAAAGATTGGTCCGGTCGATGAAAGCGTCGATCAGATAATTGATCACGTCGCTTCGTTTTTCGGCGGCGACTTCGTCTTTCATCTTCTGAACGAAAGCGTCTTTGCTGTCTTCGATGATGCAGGAAAAAAGGTCTTCTTTGCTGCGGTAGTAATTGTAAAACGTCGCGCGGTGGACTTTGGCTTCGTCGCAGATGTCAATGATCGAAATTTTGGCGTAAGGGATTCTTTCCAACAGGGAAATTAATGCGTTTTTCAACGATTTTTTCGTTCGGACGATCCGGATGTCTTCGTTTTTTCTGATCATTTTTTCTCTCCTCGTGTTCTTATTTTTTTTCAACATTTCAATTATAATCAAACATCTACACAATGTCAATAATGTAGAAAATTTATTTTCGCCCGCCGCCTTTTTTCTCCTTTTTTTCGGGAGACCGCCGATAAATGGGCGTTCATCGGTAAATATTCAGGAAGGAATTGGCTAAATTCCGGAATCGGATTATAATAAAATCAGCATCAAACCGGGAGGAAAACTATGGAATTGAGTTCGGTCGTACACTATATGAACGAGTCGTATGCCTTTAAGTTGGCGGAACATCGTTATATGATCCGTCTGAGAACGAAGCGGGACGACTTTAAAGAGGTCACGCTTTGCTATGTGGAAAAGTACCTAAGGGAAAGAAAAGTCAAAGATCACCCTTCGTTCCGCGTTCGGATGAGAAAAGCCGCTTCGACTTCGCTTTACGATTATTACGAGGCCGTATTTTCAGATCAGATGGAATGGGTATTCGGAACGATCCCGATGATCGCCTGCCGGTATTACTTTTTGCTCGACGACGGGACACTTTCGCTGTATTACGGCAATTACAAATTCTCGGAAAAAGAACCTTACGAATCGATCGAAATGTTCAATCTGGTCATTCATCAGGCCGACCGCACTTTTTTCACCACGCCGGAATGGAGCAAGGGAGCCGTCATCTATCAGATTTTTCCTGAACGGTTTGCCGCGACGAACGATCGGGTTTCCTCGAACTGGTACGAAGCGCCGATGGGGGCGCGGACGAGAACCAACGGGAGCATCCGGGGAATCACCGAGAAAGTGGACTATCTGAAAGATCTGGGCGTGGACGCGATCTATCTCAATCCGATCTTCCGGGCAAACTCTTCGCATCGTTACGATACAATCGACTACATGGAAATCGATCCGTCTCTGGGGACGGAAGCGGATTTCAGGGAACTGGTGGAGACCTGTCATCGGGAAGGAATCCGCGTTTTGCTGGATCTGGTATTCAACCATTCGTCCACGCAGTTTTTCGCTTTTCAGGATTTGCTGAAAAATCAGGAAAATTCCGTATACAAGGATTGGTATTTCGTCAAAGAGTTTCCGGTTTCCGTCGATTTTCCTCCGAAATATCTCGGCTTTTCTTTCGGCCCGTATCTTCCGAAACTCAATACGGACAATCCCGAGTGCAAGCAGTATTTTCTGAATGTAACACGCCATTATCTCCGCGATTTCAAGGTGGACGGCTATCGTCTGGACGTCGCCGACGAGGTCAGTCATCACTTTTGGCGGGAATTCCGCCGGGTCGCGAAAAAAGAGAATCCCGACTGTCTGATCATGGGAGAAGTGTGGTACGATTCCACCCCTTATCTCCGGGGCGATGAATTCGATTCGATCATGAATTATACCGTTTACGACGGAATCCGAAACTTTCTGATCGGAAAACTGACGCTCGATCAATTCGTCGACATCGTCGGCCGGGAGCGCGGCGAAACGCCTTTGAATTACTATCACAACAGCAATATTCTGGTGGGATCGCACGATACCGACCGGATTTATCATTTTCTGGGACACGATCGGGAAAAGTATTTGATCGCCATGAGCCTTCTTCTCTTCCTTCCGGGATCGCCGTTGATCTATTACGGAGATGAGATCATGATGGACGGCGGACAGGATCCGGACTGTCGGAGGGGAATGGTCTTCCGATCTTCAAAAGAGCGGGAGATCATCCGGAATCTGATCCGGATCAAGCACGTTCCGGCGATCCGGAAAGGCGAAATCGCCGTGAATAAAGCGACGGAAACCACCTTGCGGATTTCCCGTTTCGACGAGCAGGAAAAATGGACGATGATCGTCGATTTCAAAGACGGCATCGGACTCGAAGGGCTGAAAGGGAAAAGAAATTTCTTCGACGGATCGGATTTTTCCGGATTTCTTCCGCCGAACCGGGTGCTGATCTATCGGGAATAGCGAAAAAAAAGCAAAAGAAAACCGCAGCGGGAAACTGCGGTTTTTTGGTTTTCCTATCGGTTGTAGAATTCGACGATATTGGATTCGACAATGTCTTTCGCCAATTCGCTTCGTTCCGGAAGCCGAATGAATTTTCCGGTGAGTTTTTCTTTGTCCACTTCGACGTATGCGACGTTTGCGGCCAAAGATTCGAGCGATTCTTTGATGACTTTCAGATTTTTGCTCGATTCTTTCACGGAAATCACATCGCCCGGATGGCAGGTATAGGAAGGAATATCCACTTTCTTGCCGTTGACGAGAATATGGCCGTGATTGACGAGTTGTCTCGCGGCTCTGCGGGTTCTTCCGTAGCCCAGACGATAAACCAGGTTATCCAATCTCGATTCCAGCAACTGCATGAATGCCGTGCCGGTGACGACGCCTTTGACTTTTTTCGCTTCCAGGAACAGGTTTTTGAACTGTCTTTCGGAAACGCCGTAAGTGAAGCGCAGTTTCTGCTTTTCAACCAACTGCTTGCCGTATTCGGACGGTTTCTTCTTGCGGGCATTGCCGTGCTGACCCGGTCCGTACGGACGTTTCGCCAGTTCTTTTCCGGTTTCGAGCGTCGAATAACCTAAACGACGGGATTGTTTCCACGATGGTCCGGTATATCTTGACATATTTTTCTCCTTTCTTTGTTTGCACAAAGCATAGAGTACAGGCTCCGTTTACTCGGGTGAATCGCTTTCGCCTTTCTTAGCGCGGTTACTTGATGCTGCGATTCATCGGACAGGACGTGCCTATCTGCTAAGTACGCTCAAATATTTTAGTGGAAACGGGGAAGGATTGTCAACAGAATCTTTTGAAATCGGGAAGAAATTCCAAGATTTTCGTTGCCGAAACAAACGCTTTGAATCCGGAGCGATTTCCGTTATACTGAATTTATGAAAAAAAGGATTCGGCAATTGATGTTATTGGTTTTACTGGGCGGGATTTTTCTGACCCTGTTCCTTCTGAAAGACAACGCCCGCTTTGCGGATTTTTACGTCCGTTATGTCTCAACGAACTATACGCGCGCCGTCGGCTTCCTGTTTTCCTGGATCCCTTTTTCCTACTACGAACTGTTTCTGTTTTCGCTTTTTCTTCTTCTATGCCTCTTTATCGGACGGATTTTAAAGAGCCTTTTCACCAAAAAATGGAATCACGCGCTCAACTTTTCCGTTCAACTTCTTCTGATCGTTTTCTTTTGCATCGATTGGTATTTTGCCGTTGCTTCGATGAGTTACGGGCGAAGTCCGGTTCCGGTCCCCTCTTATGAAGAGGAAGTGAGTCGGGAATTTCTGGACGAAGCGATCGCTTATTATCGGGACGATTACAACCGCATCGCCTCCGGGCTGTCCTATGAGGAAACGGGATTCGCCCGATCGCCGTATTCTTTTGAAGAACTGAACGAAAAAATCGGTGAATCGTACGCGAAATTGGATGATGCCTATTTCAATCCGTACACGGGAAGAGTCAAAAAACTGCTTTTTTCTCCTCTGTTTTCGCAAATGCAGATTACGGGCGTCACTTTCGCCCCTTTGGGGGAAATCGCCGTCAATGCCGACTGTCCGCCTTCGGAACTGCCGCACGTCATGGCGCACGAAATCGCCCACAGCAAGGGCGTTTATCGCGAAGACGACGCGAATCTGGTCGCCCTGTACGTGCTTCTTTCCAGCGACGACGATTATCTCCGTTACGCAGGTTATTACGCCGGTTTCGGCTCTCTTTTGAACGTTTACGCGTTGATCGATTACGAGGCGTACGAAGCGACCTACCTGTCTTTGAACACGGCGATCCGCGGGGAATACCGGGCCGGAAACGAATTCTGGCAGAATCACGATATTCTGGCTCGATTCAGCGATTTCGTCAACGACCTGTATCTGAAAATCAACGGAAACGAAAAAGGAACCGACGATTACATCGATTCTTCGGAGCATACCGATTCGGGCGAAACCGATTCTTCGGGACGGCCGATCTACGTCATCGAGGAGTATTCGCCATATCAGAAGTTGTTTTTCGCGCTTTACGAGACGGAAAAAGACGGATAAATCGATTTTATTGGCAAGTAAATATTCAATAATTTCTTCCGTTATTGTATGATAAATAGGTGGGTGAACGCTATGAAACTTTTGAGCAATCTGTTTGAAAACTCTCTTTTTTTGATCAGTCTGATCGTCGTCATCATCGTCGTATTGATCGTCGGTCTTTCTTTGATCTATCTCTTTGTGATCCGGCGGAGCCGTCAGCGGAAAGCGGTCCGGGAACTCGAAAAGCGATACCGTCGGCTGCATACGCTTCTCGTGGAGGACATCGAGCAGTTTATCGCCCGGCTGGATTATATTTCCAATCAGAATCTGGAATATATCCAGTACCACGAGACGTACACGCAACGCTATCAGGAAATCTTGCAGGAAAACGACCGGAATTCCTACGTGGCTATTTCCGGACTCAACACCACGATTGGAGAAAAGAAGTATCACGGAATCAGCAATCTGATCAATTCGACCAAAACGATCGTCGTCGAATTCGACCGGAAAGTCATCGAACTATACAACGAACTGAACAAACTCTTGCAGAAAGACGAAGAATTCCATCAGGAAGAGATCAAATTGCAGCGGATGTACCGCGAACTGAAAGAAAAGTGCAACATTCACGAAAACGAATTGAAGATCATTCAGGATTCGTTCGATCGCTTCTACGGTAAAATCGACCAGTTATTTCAGGAATGCGAAGATTTTACTTCCGCCGCGCGGTACGAAGAAGCCAACGAAAGACTTCCGGTCATCGAAAAGGTGCTGACGGCGATGCTCGATTCCTTCGACAAGATTCCGGTTTTCTGCGTCCGCATTTCCAAAATCATTCCGAAAAAGATCGAGGAAGTGAAAGTCCGTTACGACGAACTGGAAAAGCAGAACTATCCGTTGCACCATTTAAAAGTGATGTCGAAAATCGAAAACTACAAACGGATGCTGGAAGATTGCTATAAAAAGGTCGCCGGATTCAATTTCGATAAGGTGCAGGAAACCCTCGATGAGATCGACGAGGACATCATGAACGTCTACAAGTCTTTCGACGATGAGGAACAGGCGAAAAAGTTCTTCGACGAAAACAGCGAACAGATGTACAACGATACGTACGGTCTGGAAAAGCAGTTTATGAAGATCAAGCGGATGTTACCGAATTACAAGGACGTTTATCTGATTAAGGAACATTATCTGGATAAAGTGGAAGAACTCGAAAACGACATCGACCGGGTTTCGCACATCAAGCGCGATCTCGATACGTTCATTCATTCGTCCACGCGTCAGCCGTTTTCGATCATCGTTCTCAAAATGAAGGACATGGAAGAGGAAATGAAACGGATTCAGGACATTATCCGGGATTTTAACCGGTATCTTCTTTCGTTGAAGCAGGATTCGGAAGAGATCTACGCGAAAATCTGCTCGTATTACCTTAAATTGAAAGACGCGCAGGCCGAAATCCGCGAAATCAACGTTCCTTCGTTCACCGACCGGATGAAACTGCCGTTCGACCGGGCGTATACGTATCTGGAAGATATCGGCGACATCATCAAGGTGCAGCCGATCGACGTGCAAAGCGCATCGGATACCCTGTCCTACGCCGAAGAACTGATCAAAAATCTTCTGAAAGAGGTGGAAGAAAACGCCTCCCAGCGGAAGTACGCCGAAGATTCGATCGTCTATGCCAATCAGTACCGTCAGGGATTTCTCGATTGCAAGTACGCTTTGAACAACGCGGGAACCTCTTTTTTCGAGGGCGATTTTACCCGGACGATCGACGAAACGGTGGTCATCATCAAAAAAATGCGCCCGGATGTCAAATAGGCTGTTCAAATAGGACGGTCTTTCCGGAAAGCATATCCTAAATTACAGGAGGAGAAGAGAATGATTTATTTGGACCACGCGGCGACGAGTCCGCTGAACCGGGAAATTCTGGATACGTTCGTTCAGATCAATCAGCGCTATTTCGCCAATACTTCCTCCGCTCACAAATTAGGATTTGAAGTCGGTCAATTGGAGAAACAGGCGCGTTTGCAGATTGCCAGACTGATGAATTTCAAGGAAAACGAAGTGATTTTCACCAGCGGAGCGACCGAATCCAACAATCTGGCGATCAAAGGAATCGCGCTTCGGTATCAGAATCGGGGGAAGCATCTGATCACTTCTTCCGGCGAACACGCTTCGGTCTTGAACAGTTTCAGGAGGCTGGAAGAAGAGTACGGCTTTCGCGTCACATATCTGCCGTTAAACGCGCAGGGAAAAATCGACGTCGCCGAACTGGAAAAAGCGATCGACGAAGAGACGATTCTGGTTTCGTTAATGGGCGTCAACAACGAAGTTGGCTCGGTCAACGAAATCGGAACGATCGGGAAAATGCTGAAAAAATACCCGAAGATCTTCTTTCACGTCGATGCGACGCAGACGATCGGAAAGGTCGATGTCGATTACGAGAACGTCGATCTGATCAGTTTCAGCGCCCACAAAATCAATGGATTCAAAGGTTCAGGCGCGCTATTGAAACGGGAACGCGCGGATTTGCTTCCTTTGTTTAACGGCGGCGGTCAGGAGTTCACATACCGTTCGGGAACGACGAATTTCCCTTACGAAGTCTGCCTGGCGAAAGCGCTCAGAATCGCACTGGAAAATCAGAAAGAACGCTATGCGTATGTGAAAGGTCTGTCGACGTCCTTGAAAAAGCGACTGAGCCGGATTGAAGGCGTGGGATTCAATTCGCCCGAAGACGCCAGCCCGTACATCGTCAACTTTTCCGTCGGAAAAAAGGCGTCGGTCGTCAGCGAGGCTCTTTCCAATCGGGAAATATACGTCTCCACCCAATCCGCCTGTTCAAGCAAGAAAGCGAGTTTAAGCCATGTGCTGAAAGCGATGGGAAAGAGCGATCGGATCAGCGAAAATTCGATTCGCGTATCGCTGTCTTACCTGAACGACGAAGCGGAAATCCGAACTTTCGCGGATACGTTGGAAGAAATCGTGCAAAACATCAAGTGAGGTAGAAAAAATGGAATTGAAACGGCAATTTAAAAGAGAATTCAAAGAAGCATTGAAAAAAATCAAAGCGTACGACCGCATCGTGGTCTTCCGTCATCAGAGGCCGGATTTCGACGCGTTCGGCACGCAATTGGGACTGGCTTACTGGATCCGGGAATCGTTTCCGGGAAAAACCGTCCGTTTTGTCGGCGAGGATCATTCCACGTTTACCGGGCGGCTGTATCCGAAAATGGAAAAGGTGGACGAATCCTTTTACGACGAACCCTTTCTTGCCATTGTCGTCGATACGGGGAACAGCAGCCGGATCGATGACGAACACTATAAAAAGGCGGAGTATCTGATCAAATTCGATCACCACCCGAATAAAGAACCTTACGGGAATCTCAATATCGTCGCCAACGAGTTGTCTTCCGCGAGCGAATTAGTCGCGACGTTCTGTCTGGAAAACGAAAAGAAATATCCGCTTTCGCTCCTTTCGGCCAAGTATTTTTATTCCGGCATCGTCGGCGATTCCGGCCGTTTTCTGTTTCCGTCCGTCGACGGAGATACGCTTCGCGTCGCCTCGAAACTGCTCGATGTCGGCTTGAAACCGAGTTACGGCGTCTTCGATCTGATGTACGAAACCGATCTGAATTCGCTGAATTTTCAGAAATTCGTTCTGAATCACATGCAGGTTACCCCGAAGGGGATCGCCTATTACGTTTTGAACGATCGGGATCTGAAAGAATTGAAGATTCACAGCGAAAACGGAAAGATGCACCTGTCTCTGATGAGCAACATCAAAGACGTGCCGATCTGGTTCTGCGTGACCGAACTGGCCGATAAAAAGGAATTCCGCGTTTCGATCCGGAGCAAGAAGATCGACATTTCTCAGGTGGCCGAAAAGTATCGCGGCGGCGGACATATCAACGCTTCGGGCGCTACGCTGACTTCATTGGACGAACTGGATGACCTGGTGAAAGATTTAGAGGCGCTGATCGAATGAAGTACGGAAAATATCTCGACCGTCTGCCTTCCCTGAAAGGGAAAAACATCATCGTGACGGGCGCCAACAGCGGACTCGGCTTCCAGACGTCCGCCGCTTTGTGCTACAAAGGCGCGCACCTCATCATGGCGTGCCGGAATCAAAAAAAGGGGGAAAAGGCGAAAAAAGAACTTCTGGATCGGTTTCCTTCGGCGGAGATCGATCTGATTCCGTACGATCAGAGTCGCATGGAAAGCATTCTTTCCTTCGCCGATGCGATCGAAAGGAACTACGATCGGATCGACGGCATCGTGTTCAACGCCGGCATTTATTTCCCGAAAAGCCATTCCCGGACCGAAGACGGGTTTGAACTGACTTTCGGGACGAATTATCTGGGAACCTACCGACTGTGGAAAAGGCTGAATCCCTTGCTGGACAAGTGTCGCGCCCGGGTCGTCGTGGTTTCCTCGCTGACGGCTTTTTTCAGCCGGAGAAATCTGAAAATGGAAAACGTCGACCGAATGCGCCGGAACAAACTTTACGGGTATTCCAAGCGCTGCCTGAGCCGCTTATGCTACGAAATCATGCAACAGGAGGGGAAGACCGAAGTGATGGTCGCGCATCCGGGTCTCTGCAAGACGAACATCATCGCTTCCGATCAGACCGGCTTTCCGCGTTGGTTCACCCGCGCGGGACACGCGTTTTTGTATTTGTTCACGCACAGCGCCGAAAAAGCGGCTTTGACCAATCTGGCGGCTCTGACCGCCGAGAAGACGAACAGTATGATCCGTCCGCGCGGACTCTTCGCGCTTTCCGGTTATCCGCAGATCGTACCGATGCCGGCTTATTCCAAAAAGCCTGTCATCGAAGAGACGGAAGCCTATCTGGAAAGGAGAGAAAAGCATGCTGGAAATTCATGATGTAGCGATGCAGTTCGGCGGAAGAACGCTTTTCAAGGAAGTCAACCTTTCCTTTCAGAAAGGCAACTGCTACGGCATCATCGGCGCGAACGGCGCGGGAAAAACGACTTTTCTGAAAATCCTTTCCGGAGAACTGGAACCGACGTCGGGAAGCGTTTCGTTGACCGACCGCGAAAGGATGTCGGTGCTGAAACAGAATCAGAACGCCTACGACGACCTTACGCTGGTCGATACCGTGATTCAGGGGCATCCTCGTCTTGTCGAGGTGATGAAAGAACGCGAGGAACTTTACGCCAAGAGCGATTTCAGCGAAGCGGACGGTCTATGCGCCGGCGAACTGGAAAACGAATTCGCCGAACTCGACGGCTGGAATGCCGACAGCGAAGCGAGAAGTCTCCTCTCCTCTTTGGGAATCGATCACAGCCGGCACGATCTTTTGATGAGAGAGATCGAACCGAAAGAAAAAGTCAAAGTGCTTCTGGCGCAGGCTTTGTTCGGAAATCCCGATATCCTTCTGCTCGACGAGCCGACCAACAATCTGGATATGCTGGCTTCGCAATGGCTGGAAAGTTTTCTCTACGGATTCCCCAATACGGTGATCATCGTTTCTCACGACCGTTATTTTCTGAATAAGGTCTGTACCCGGATCCTCGACGTCGATTACGGAAGCATTCGCCTCTACATCGGCAATTATGCGTTCTGGTACGAATCGAGTCAACTGATCCAAAGGCAGATGCGGGATTCCAATATGAAAAAAGAGCAACGGATCAAAGAGTTGCAGGAATTCATCGCCAGGTTTTCCGCGAATGCCAGCAAATCCAGACAGGCGACCAGCCGGAAACGGGAATTGGAAAAGATCGAACTGGACGATCTGATTCCGAGTTCCCGCGTGTATCCTTTCATCGATTTCCGGACGGAAAGAGAAATCGGCAACGACGTCCTCGACGTGGAGGATTTATCCGCGCCGGGCTTCTTCTCTCACCTTTGTTTTTCCCTGAAAAAGAATCAGAAAGTCGCTTTTCTGGCTAAAAACTCGCTCGCGGTTACCACGCTGTTCCGGATTCTGACGGGTGAAGAGCCTCCGGGCGGAGGACGCTTCAAATTCGGCATCACGGTCAAAACGGGTTATCTTCCCGCGGACAATTCACCGTACTTTCAATCGGAGGAAGACGATCTGATCGCGTGGCTTCGGCCCTATTCCAAAGATCAGAACGAAACTTACCTTCGCGGCTGGCTGGGAAGAATGCTCTTTTCCAACGAAGAGGCGCTGAAAAAGGCTAAGGTCCTCTCCGGCGGAGAGCGCGTCCGTTGCATGCTTGCCAAACTGATGCTGGAAAGCCCGAATCTGATTCTGATGGACGATCCGACCAATCATCTCGACCTGGAAAGCGTTTCTTCGCTCAACAAGGCGATGATCCAGTACAAAGGCGTGTTGCTATTTACCAGCCACGATCACGAACTGATTCAATCGGTCGCCGACAGAATTCTCTTTCTGGCAGAGGATCGTTTCATCGATTTCGATGGCACGTACGACGAATTTATCGAGAAATTCGGCAAAGAATTGTAGCGCCTTTTCGTTCATATAATGGGAATATATGAACGAAGAAACGATCCGTCAAATCCGAAGATACCGCGCGCAGATTTTCTTTCTCGTCGCGTCGATCGTCGCCATTCTGATCAGCATCACCGTCATCAAACTGCTGATCGAAATCGCCCGGGGACGGACTACGTATGCGAACGAATACGGAAAGATCATCTTTCGCTCCCGTCTCAGCGCGGTCATCATTCTGATCGGAATCATCTACTTTATTTTCGATGCTATCGAAACGTATAAACGCGAACAGACCAGTTCGAGTTTCATCTTCATGATCGCCACGCTTCTGGTTCTCATTGCCGGAGCGATCCGGGTGATCAACTTATTCAGTCCGGGAACGGAAGTAACCGGCGCGGAGGATATTGCATTTTAATGAAAGCCGTCATCGTCAACTGTTATCAGGATTCGTACTATTATTCGTCGCTGGAAGAGATGCGCAATCTTTTGCATACGCTGAACATTGAAGTGAAAGAGGAACTGGAATGCGAAATCGTCACCATCCGCCGTTCGACCTTCATCTCCTCCGGACAGATCAGCCGCATCGGTCTGGATATTTTGTCGAAAAGCATCGATTTAGTCGTTTTCAATCATACGCTCAGTGCTTTGCAAGTGAGAAATCTGAAAGAGCAACTGAACGTCGAAGTATGGGATCGTACGATGGTCATCATCCGGATTTTTGAAATGCGCGCGAAGACCAAAGAAGCCAAACTCGAAGTGGAAATCGCTTTGGCGAAACGGCAACTCGCCGAACTGACCGATCGTTCTTCCCATTACGATCAGATCACTTCCGGAAAAGGAAATAATCGCGGCAGCGGCGAAAAAAGCGGTGAGATCCGGAAGTATTAGATCCGAAGGGAAATCGCGCAGAAAGAAAGAGAACTGGACCGGATTCAGAAGAGGAGAATCCGCGAAGAGGAAAATCAGCCCGCGATTCCTTCCGTCGCGATCGTGGGGTACACCAATGCGGGGAAATCGACGTTGATGAACCGCTTTATCGCGCGGACCGAAAACGTCCGGAAAACGCCGGTACTGGAAGAAGACCGCCTCTTCGCGACGCTGGATACGACGACCCGCCTCATCAAGGGAAAGGGTCATCTTCCGTTTCTTCTCACCGATACGGTCGGATTCATCGATTCGCTTCCGGTTCACCTCGTCCGCTCCTTCGGTTCGACTTTTGAGAAAATCGCCTATGCCGATCTGATTCTGGAAGTCATCGACCTTTCCGACGAATCCTTTCCGGCGCAGGAAGAACTGCTCGACCGCGTGGTCGGCAATTACGTAGGCGAAAAGAAAATCGCCCGGATTTACAATAAAATCGACCGCATTTCTTCCCCTCTTCCGATGATGAAAGAAAACGAACTGCTGGTTTCGCTCAAAGACGACGGGTACGTGGAGCCGATCTGGAATCTGATCGATCGTTGCCTGAGCGACCTTTATTTCGAGGTGCCGTTATTCATTCCTTACGAGGACGGCAAAGTGTTTTACGAAATCATGGAGACGCAGAGCGTCGTGGATTATCGCGAGGAAGAGACGGGATTTCAGGGAAATTTCCGCATCGAAAAGAAAAATTTTTCCCGTTACAAAAAGTATTTAAAGCGACCGTAGATGTTCGCAATACCGCCGGTAAACGAGGTCTCCCGCTTCATCGATCGTAAGCCCGTCGGTGGCTAATTTCATATGATGAAAGGGAAGCCGTTCTTCGGAAAAGGCGCTTCGATCCGTCGCAATCCGCTTTTCGATATCCGCTTCTTTGTCTTTTCGGTAACGCATCCGGTCGATCCGGGTTTTTTCTTCCGCAGTCAGGACGACGATGAACAGAGACGGATCGTTCAGTTTCAGAAAATTCCCCACGCCTTCCGGTTCCAGGATCACCGCCTTGTTCGGCGCGATTTCGCTTTTCAGACAGCCGTACCGGTGGGAATTATAGGTCGCGGTTTCGACGAAAGCGCCTTGTTCTTCCAGCAAACGGAAGGTTTTTTCGTCGAAAAAATGGTAGTCGACGTGATCCGTTTCGTTCAGACGTTTTTCCCGCGTCGTGGAGGTAACCGCCTTCTGAATGCCGTACCGATGAGATAAGTATTTGGCAATTTCGCTTTTGCCGCAAGCGCTGGGACCGCATAAAATAATCATTTTTTTTCACCTTTCTATCATTGTAAAGGAAATCGCCCGGAGTGTAAATACGAAAAGGAGAAAAAGAGAGGCGCGTTTCTTGTTGAGCGGGATGACTTTTTCGGTTAGAATAAGGGTGGGTGATGAAATGAAGGTTATCGTAGTCGGCGGCGGTCCGGGCGGCATTTTCAGCGCAATCGCCATCAGGCGGTTTCACCCGGATTTTGAAGTCCTGCTTCTGGAAAAAGACGCGGATATCGCTTCCCGCCTGAAAGTGGCCGGGAACGGACGGTGCAATTTCACGCACCGGGAATTGAAAGAAGAAGCCTATTCTTCTGCTTTCGTCCGGCCGTATCTGGAAAATCAGAAAGAAGTGCTTTCGTTGCTGGAAGAAAGCGGCTTCGGCTATTTTTTCGACGAAGAGGGAAGAGGCTATCCCGTAAGCGAAAACGCGCAGAGTTTCATTCGCACGCTGAAAGACCTTTTGCAGGATCATCACGTCGAAATCCGGACTTCCTGTCCGGTCGATAAGATTGAAACCGGCGAAAAAATCCGGGTCAACGGAAGTTTCGATTGCGATCGTCTGGTCCTTGCAATCGGGGGAATCGCGGCGCAGAACGATCGTCTGAATTACAATCGGATCGTCGATCAGATCGGCGTCGTTTGCACGCCTTTGAGCCCGTCGCTGACTCCGATCAGCACCTCTTCTTTTCCTCTTTCGTTAGAAAACAAACGGGTGAAATGCATGGCGAGTCTTTATTTTCGGGATACGCTTCTGCATCGGGAACGCGGAGAAGTGCTGTTCAAAAAAAACGGCCTTTCCGGCATCGTGATCTTCAATCTTTCGGCCGTTCTGGCGCGAAAACATTTGAAACGTTATGACGATTATTCGATCGGACTCAATCTGCTTCCCGATTTTTCCGATGAAGAAATCCGCCGGAAAATGCGCCGGAATCCGAAACTGGATCATCTCTTCCTCCTGCCTTTGGCCGAATATCTCTCAGCAAACGAAGATCCCTTCGCATCGATCCGGGATCTGAGATTCGCGATCCGAGACCTTTACGATTTCAAAAACGCGCAGGTCACTTCCGGCGGGGTGGATCTGAGCCAGATTCGAGCCGATCTCTCGTTGAAAAAAGATCCGCGGATTTATACCGTCGGGGAGATGATCGACGTCGACGGAGTTTCCGGAGGCTACAACATCGGACTTTGCCTGTGCGAAGGCTGGGCGGTCGGAAAGGAGATCAAATGAAAAAAACAGGGTGGATTCTCGTCGGAACGTTGCTTCTGACCGGTTGCAAATGGGTCGGTTTTTCCGAAAATTCGGAATTCGATACGGCGATCGACGCCGATTTCGACAGGCAGATCGAAACGATGAAGTCGACGAAAGGAAGGGCTTCTTTTGAAGCGTACGCCAAAGCGGAAGCCTGTCTGGACGAGCAGTATAAGAAAATCGACGATCTCATGAAAAACGAATCGACGTATAAAGTCAGTCTGAGCGATTACGACGGGATCGTGAAAGAGACTTCAACCGTTTATTGGAAGCATCACGACCGATTGATGATCGAATTGAAAGAAGTCTTGCAGGACGCGGAAAACTACGCGGTTTACGATGAATCGATCGACGCGGAGTATTATGCGAATCTCGATTTGGACCGGCTCTTTCATTCGATGGAATACCGGAATCCGGACGCGTCGGCGATGCAGGAAAAAATCGACGCCTTGATGAAGGCGCTTCAAGAGGAAACGCTGTCTTTTGAAGAATGGAAGACTTCCTTTCTGGATTTCTACGAAGCGTATCACGATCTGACTTCTTCGTACGGCCTCGTTTCGCTTTATCAGGATCTGTACGCGGGCGATGCGAATTACCGAAAAGACGGCGCGGCGATCGGGGCAAACTACGATTCTTTTCAACGGCAGTACCGGACCTTGCTCAAAGCCGTTCTGGAATCTTCCTATCGTGAGGCTTTCGCCGAAGCCTTTTCGCTGACTTCTGCCGATATCGAATCGATTCTTTCCGTCGAAGAGGATCCGGAGGAAGTGGTCGCGCTGAAAGAGAAAGAAGAGCAACTGGTCGATCGTTTCTCCTATCATTACAACCTATCCGATTCCTCTTTCGATTACGAGAACAATTTTCTCGAACTCGTCAGAGTTCGCCGCGAGATCGCGGAAAAATTGAATGACTCCGATTATCTGGAAGTCGTCTGGGAAGATACATACGGAAGAGATTATTCGATCGCACAGGCGAATGCGCTGATCGAAAACGTTCTTTCCTCTTCGCGTCTTTCGGAATTATATTTTTCCTACGGGCTTCAAGGCTCTCTGGCCTACATCGGGCTGAGGAAGACCAAAATCAACGAATCGGATCTGTTTACGGTGCTGAACCGGACGGCAGCGATTTTTCCCGAAGCGGAAGACGCCGTCAGGGAATTGAGAACCTACGGGAACTACAATTTCGATTTGAGAAGCGACAAATATTCCGGTTCTTATGTGAGCAACTTCCGGGACGAGGACTATTTCGTTTTCGTTTCCGGAGAGGGAAACTACACGATGCTTCCTTCCGCTGTGCATGAATTCGGTCACTATCTCGGTTTGACGCGATACGATTCGAACCTGTTTACCGGAAGCGAGAATCTGGACATCTGCGAAGTCCATTCGCAAGGATTGGAATACCTGATGATCAACGAATACGCCAATCTGATCGGCAAGAGTTACGCTTCCGATCTGATGCAGTATCAGATGTCCAACGCGCTTTGGACGCTTCTTTCGGGCAGCGCCGTCGCCGCTTTTGAAAACTATGTCTACACCTGTCCGGAGGAGGGACTGACCGTCTCCAATCTGAGAGAGCGTTTTTCGGAATACATTCGTCCTTTAAACGGCGTTTCGTTCTCGTTTACCGAAGTTCCTCACATTTACCTGCAACCGGGTTATTACGTCTCGTACGTGACTTCGATCATGCCGAGTCTGGAATTGTACAGTCTCGATTACGAGGAGGCTAAAAACGCCTATCGGACGCTGATCCGTTACGGCGAGGGAAACGGCTTTGAATTCGTTCTCGAACAGGCCGGACTTCCTTCTCCGTTTGAAGAGGCGACGCTGACCTCCGTCATCGAAAAACTGGAAAGCGGAATATAAAAAAATTCAGAACAAGTCTGAATTTATTTTTCTTCCTGACGATGGATTTTCGCTTCCGCCTTTTTCCGTTCGGCCGTATTGAGAATCTTCTTCCGCATCCTTATCGAATTCGGCGTAATTTCGACCAATTCGTCGGTGTTGATGTAGTCGAGACACTGTTCCAGAGACATCTTCTTCGGACTTTTCAGGACGACCGTCGTGTCTTTCGACGAGGAACGCTGATTGGTCAGGTTCTTTTCTTTGACCGGCGAAACCGCCAGATCGCTGTCGTATCGGTTTTCACCGACGATCATGCCTTCGTAAACTTCCGTTCCCGGCTCGATGAACATGATCCCCCGTTCCTCGATGTGCTGGATTGCATAAGGCGTCGCCTGACCGGTATCGGTCGATACCAGAACGCCGATTTTTCTTTCGCCGACGTTGACTTTGAGAAGCGGTCGGTATTCCTTGAACGTGTGATTGCAGATGCCGTAGCCTTTGGTCAAGGTCATGAAGTTGGTCATAAAGCCCAGTAAACCTCTCGACGGAACCACGTAGGAGAGTTTGACCTGTTCCTGATCGTAGGTCATGTGCAGCAATTCGGCGCCGCGGGACCCCAGACTTTCCATGATCGAACCGACGTATTCTTCCGGACAGTCGATCTGCACGTCTTCGTAAGGTTCGCACTTCGTCCCGTCGATTTCCTTGATGATGACTTTCGGCTTGCTGACTTCCAGTTCAAAACCTTCGCGTCGCATCGTTTCGATCAGAATCGACAGGTGCAGTTCTCCGCGCCCGGAGACGATCCAGGTTTCGGAATTCGGAATCCGGTCGACGCGTAAGGAAACGTCGCGTTGCGTCTCCTTGTAGAGGCGCTCCTCGATTTTACGAGCCGTCAGCAGTTTTCCGTCTTTTCCCGAAAACGGGGAAGAGTTGGTCCCGAATGTCATCTGCAACGTCGGTTCGTCGATTCTCAGAAGCGGAAGCGGACGAGGGCAATGATAGTCGCAGATCGTTTCTCCGACGTTCAGATCCGGAAGACCGGCGATGCCGACGATGTCTCCGGCATCGGCCTCTTCGATTTCCAGACGTTTCAATCCGATGAAACCGTACAGTTTCTGAATCCGGAAGTCCTTGACGGTTCCGTCCAGACGGCAACACGTCACGGTTTCGTTCAGGCGGATTTTTCCTTTGGCTACGCGTCCGATTCCGATTTTTCCGACATAATCGTTGTAATCCAGAAGCGCGGGCTGGAATTGAAGGGGACTTTCGTTATCCATATCGGGAGAAGGAATTTCGGAAAGGATCGTGTCGAAAATCGGATTCATTCCCGGCGTCTGACTTTCCGGATCGGGCAAATAGGAGGAGGTTCCTTTCAATGCCGAGCAGTAAATCGTCTTGAAATCCAGCAGTTCGTCGTCGGCTCCCAGTTCGAGAAATAGATCGAGAACTTCGTCGACCACTCTCTTCGGATCGGCGTGCGGACGATCGATTTTATTGATGACCACGATCGGTTTCACTTTGGCTTCCAGCGCTTTTTTCAGAACGAAGCGCGTCTGCGGCATCGTTCCTTCCAGCGCGTCGACGACAAGAAGTACGCCGTCGACCATGTGCATGATCCGCTCGACCTCGCCGCCGAAATCGGCATGTCCGGGAGTATCGAGAATATTGATGCGCGCTCCTTTATAATTGATCGCGGTGGTTTTGGCCAGTATGGTGATTCCCCGCTCGCGCTCGATTTCATTGGAATCCATCATTCTGTCCTGCGTCTCTTCGTTGTCGCGGAACGTACCTGAATCCTTTAAAAGTTGATCGACTAAGGTGGTTTTGCCGTGGTCGACGTGCGCGATGATGGCGATATTTCTGATCTGTTTCATAAAACCTCCTCATTTTTCGTACAAAAAACGACCTTAATAATATAGCACGGTTGATTTTTCGGATAAATAAAATTGTTTAAAAAAGCAAAAATGCTATCTTACAGATAGCACCTATGCGTTCGTTTTGTCAATGTCGATGATTTTCGGAATCAGAATCGGATTTTTTCCGGTTTCTTTCCGGATATAACGGATGCACCGCTCGATGATTTTATCCTCGATCTGCCCGACGTGATCGTAATAGCCGGTCAGATAGATTCTCACCTGATCGAGGAAGATGTTCGTGATTTCTTTCAGAATGTTTTCGCTGTCTTTTAAGAAGACGAATCCGCGCATCTGAACATCGGGACCGCCGATGATTTCCTGCTTCTTCGAGGAAACGCAGATGCCCATGATAACGACGCCGTCGTTGGAAATCTTGTTCCGCTCTTCGATGACGTTGTTGCCGACGTTGCCGACGTCGATGCCGTCGATGAAGACGTCGCCGCAGGGAACCGAATGGGAGTAATCCAGTTTCGCCGTCTTGTTTTCGATTTTCAGAACCATGCCGTTGTCGAGAACGAAGACATTGGAGTAGTTGTATTTGCTGAGGCTGATGGCGATTTTCCCGTTGGTCAGCAGCGATTTGAAATCGCCGCAGACAGGCATGTAGTACTTCGGCTGAAAGATGCTGATCATCGCCTTGATGTCTTCTTCGCAGGCATGCGCGGAGTAGATTTCTTTCCGACTCAGCGTGATGACGCGTACGCCTGTCTTGTAGATTTCGTCCAACGCTTTCGTTGCGATGATGTCGGTGGCGGGAATGCTCGGCGCGGCGAAGATAAAGGTATCGCTCTTTTCAAAAGAGATCGGTTTGTTGTCCATTAGCCCGCTGGTAATGGTGATGATTTCGTTGAAAAGGTGTTCGCCCGAATTCATGATGAGGACGACCGTATTCGCGCTTTTGATCCGGTGGATATTTTCGATCTGCTCGATTTTCGGGTGGGTTCCTTCGAGCAGATTGAATTCGTTGATCAGGGAGACAACCGCGGTTTCATCGCTTTTCTTGCTGAAAACGACGATTTTATTCAGTTTTACGCAAAGTTTCAGCACTTCGATGATGTTGATGTAATTCTGGGAATAAAGGGAAATATAGATCCTTCCTTCCTGATCTTCAAAATATTTGCTGATCTTATTGGTAATCCGGTAATTCGGGGAATTGTGTCCGGCGATGTGCGCGTTCGTGGAATCGGAAAGAACTAGAAGAACGTCGTCGCGGGAATGCTTTAAAAGCGCATTAGTATCGAGTCTGAAATTCGGATCGGAAATCGACCAGTCGAGCACGAAATCCGACGTGTAGATGATCTGTCCCTGATCGGTGTGAATCGAGCAGCCGAAACTGAACGGCATCGAATGCGTAACCTGACAGAAACTGATTTTGTAGCCGTTGATCACTTTGCTGGAATTTGCCTGAACGTAATCGAAATCGAAGCGAACCTTCAAGCCCAGCCCTTTCGCCGCGGCTTCGAGCATTCTCGCCGTGAATTTGCTCGTCAGAATTTTTGCCGGACACTCATTGTAGATATAAGGCAAGGCCAGCATTTTATCGTCGTGGGCGTGCGTGATGATATAGGCGCGGATGCGTTCCTTGTTGTTTTTCAGATAATCGAAATTCGGAATGATGAAATCCACGCCCGGAACGCGTTTATCCGGATACTTCACGCCGCAATCGAGTACGAAAATATCCTGGTCGATTTCGACCACGAACAGATTTTTACCGCTCTCATCGAGACCGCCAAGAGCAAAACATTTTATTTTACTAGTCATACGATTATAACCTCTTCTTCACAAGCATTTTTATTTTATCCATTCTTCGTTTTTTTTTCAACGAAAAAATCGAAAAAAGCGCATTTTGTCAGTTTCCGTCTCCGGATAGCGAAACAGACGGAATTTTCTTGAAAAACGATTTAGTTCTTTACATTTATTCCGTTCTACCTTAAAATTAGGAATGCTACGGCGGCTGTGGTGAAATGGTTAACACATCTGGCTGTGAACCAGACACTCGTCAGTTCGATTCTGATCAGCCGCCCCATTCGAGGCTACTAATCCTGATACATTAAAGTATCAGGATTTTTTGTTTTAGGAAGTTTAAGTCTTAATGTGTAAGTTCTAGTATATTGTTATTCTAATATATCTATAAATTTTAACTGATAATAAATATGAATTGTTTACAAAATAATTATGGTCTTAATGGAATTATAATCAAATGAGATGCGGAATAAAAAACTGTTTAAACGATTACATAAATGTGTCGGTGTAAATCTAAATGAAATAGAGAAAAAAATAATAGAACTTATATTAAATGATCCTACATTAACCGCTTTAAAAATTTCAATTTTTATTGAAAAGTCAAAAAGAACAGTAGAGAGATATTTAAAAGCATTACAAGAAAAAGGCTACATCGAAAGATGCGATTCAGATAAAAAAGGCTATTGGAAAGTAATTAAATAATTATCACTTTATTTGTTAACAAAGAGCAATAAATTCCAAGAAAGGGATATACTCATGGAGCATAGACTGGTAACTTACCTACATCCAAATAAAGGCAATCAATTACCATTGACATAAAAAAGCACAAAGTATAATGTATAATATAGTTAGTAGCAACTAACAAAAGCATCAGGAGATTTTATCAATGAAAAAATTTGATCTAAAAAAAGTATATGGGTTTCATTGGATGATTATTTCTTTATTGATACAGTTGATCGTAGTTGTTTGTTTTTTAGGCTTGATATTTTATTTAAAGTCTTTTGATTCTTCAAACGCTAATCAACAGGCAGTTAGGGAAATATTTAGTGTTCTGATCGTGATAGATGGATTGTTTGCTATTTGCTTTATTGCTTCTTTGATTATCTATCTTTACATGTTTTTACCCTTTATTCATTCTAAAGGAAAATTGATTCGTGTTGAAATCCTAGAAAGATCCATCGGTAGTGTAATGTATGGAAAAATCGAATCGGACAATGGAAATGCTAAAGTAAAAATTCGATTTGTATCCAGAATATTCTCCAATTATTTTGCCTCTTACCAAGTTGGAGATTACGCAGAGTGTTTCGTTAGGGAACAAGATTTATCTAACCTAAAAATTGTTGTTCTTTACCGATGAAATCGAAATGAACACGAATGGATTCAACCGGAACAAAGTTGTTTTTAAGGCGTTTTATAGGTGAAAACCGTTTTTTATGCGGTTAATTTGTGCGCATTAAGAAATTAAGCGGCATTACCCCGATAAGCAAAAATATTGGTTTTTTGGCTTTTAAGAAGGGGATTCTGACTGTCTGTTTGAAGCAAAGAACTATAATACATGTAAATTTGATCGTATAATGTTTATATTTTTGATGAACCGACAAATTTTATAGATGACAACAAGCGCCAGCAGATTTTTCATTTCATTGACGACTTAGAAAAAATGCATAAAATCGTTATAATCGTAAGCCATGATGAAAAGTTTTTCAAATCCGCGAATAAGGTTTTAGAGATTAAAAAGATAAATTAAACAGGGTGTATTGCTTTTTCTTGCTGAACGTATTTAACGCAAGTAAAGTATTAGTGATATCCGTTGCATCGAAAACAAACCTTATGGTAAAATAAAAATACAGATAACAAAGCACGATGATCGTTTCGGAATACCTAAGGAAAAAGAATTCTCTGTTTATGAACCGAAAATCCGATCAAATTGTCTTATAGAAAGTAAGGAGAAAATGAACATGGTAAAACGGAAATTCTTAAAAATATTCTTCGTGCTCGGAGTGATTTTAATGAGTACAGGGTTATTCGGGTGCGCGAATAAAGATTCATTTGAAAATGGCGAATATAATGCTGTATTAGTTGCTCAGCCTTTTGTTTTTTCGAGTTATGTATCCGATTTGAAAGTGGAAATTAAAAAGAATGTATTATTTATTGAGGATAAAGAGATAGGCGTTCTGTCTCATGGAAAAATCAATCAGGATAGTTGGATGAACCTCAATGATTATGAAGTATTTCAGAATGAAGAACTGGTTGATTTAATGAACATCAAAAAAGGTTTTAAAATAGAGAGTTCAACGAGTATCAAAGGCGCGGATTACTTTTATTTAATTGAGAAGGAGAATAACCCATATCTTTTATTTGCGTCGAAAGTTGAAGATTACATAGGGATTTTCAAGGCTTATGTTTTAGTGCCTAGATAAGATTCGTATCACAGTTACTCGTTTAGCCGGACGGATATTCAAAAACGGCGGATTTTATTGGGGGAGAATGAGAATTTAGATCATAGTGAAAGAAGGGATTCCTTTATTTTGACTTTTACGGAATTAAAAGAATCTTTGAATTCTATACGGATTGTGCAATAACAAAAGGGAATGCAGAAAAGACAGGTTGAATCGCGGTTTTTACGGCTTTCATGTCTTTTTGCTTTTCTTTTTCGACGGACGTGTTGCGGTGCAAAGCGGAATCGGTTTGTAAAAAAACGATATTTTTTTGACGATAGGACTATGTTTGATGATTTTTATGCGAAAATCAGACGGAATTCCTTCTATTTTTTCGGCTTTTCCTGTTTTTGTATGAAATCGATTTGTTTTTGTTATAATAAATAATTTTGCAAATTTCAAAAAAATCTTACTTTGATTTGAAAAAAATGGTAAACTAAATACAGTAAAGGAGAAATCAAATGTTTGATGTCGGGCAAACGATCGTCCATCGCGATCACGGTTTATGCGAAATTACAGGCGTAGAGCGCGTTTCTTACGTCAACAAGGATTATTTTGTGATGTACCCGTTAGGCAACCGATCCACGAAAATCATGGTCCCTTGCGACAACGCCGATGCCATCTGCCGCAAGGTGATTTCAAAAGAGGAGTGCCTGAACGCGATCGATATGATCAACCGAATGGACGGAACGTGGATTCAGGACAACAAGAAGCGCAAGGAAGTGTCGATGAAACTTTTGCAGAGCGAAAATATTCTCGATCTGGTTCTTCTGATCAAAATGCTGAAAAACCTGATCAAAGAGAAGAAAGCCGCGAACAAGGTGCTGGGATCCGTCGATTCGTCGATTTACAACGAAGCGGTTCAAAAACTGTATTCCGAATTCGGCTATGTGCTGGGCATCGACTCGTTTGAAGATATCGAGAGTTTCATTCAGAAGAGAATCCGCGTCTGATTCTCTTTTTTTTGTCATGATCCGCGTTGAAGATCACTAAACTTGAATAGGGTGTTTTTCTTTTGAACATCGAGGAGAACTATGAATCTGAGCGAGTTGAAAATACGGGAAGAAGGCATCGTCGAACAGGTCGGAGGAGAGGGAAAAATGCGCCTTCGCCTGTTGGAAATCGGTCTGGTGCCCGAAACAAGAATCCGCGTGAGCAAAATCGCGCCGTTTGGCGATCCTCTGGAAATCTGTCTCAGGGGATATCGTCTTTCTCTGAGAAAAGAAGAAGCAAAGACGATTCGAATCCGGCGCGCCGATGAACATTGCACTGATCGGTAATCCCAATTCGGGAAAGACCACGCTGTTCAACGCTCTGACCGGAGCCAGTCAGCACATCGGCAATTTTCCAGGCGTAACGGTCGATCTCAAAATCGGAAAAATCAAAGGACGCGAAGATCTGCTGCTCGCGGATTTGCCGGGGATCTATTCGCTTTCTCCTTTTTCGCAGGAAGAAATCCTCACACGCGATTTTTTGATCGATTCCAAGCCGGATTTAGTCGTCGACATCGTCGACGCGACGCATCTGGAACGCGGATTGTATCTGACTCTGCAATTGCTTTCCCTTCATCGGCCGATGGTTCTCGCCCTGAACATGACGGACGAACTGGAAAAGGCCGGGAAAGCGGTTGACGTCCCGCTTCTTTCCCGAAGGCTGGGCATTCCCGTTTTTCCGATGTCCGCATCGGAAGAGAAGGGAATTGAAACGCTGATCGAAGCGATCGCCGGGAAAAAGATTCCGATCCCGGATCGTGCGATACCGACGCCCCATGTCCGTTCAATGAGGGCGTTAATCGAAAAGGCTTGCGAAATAAAATCGCTTCCTGTCGGCTTTATCGCCGAACAACTCTTGACGGGCGAAGAAGCGTGGTTGGAAAAACTCGGTCTGAACGAGGCGGAACGCGATCGCGTCCGGAAATCCGTTGAAAGTCGGGGCGATCCAATGCTTGCCGTCGTCTCCGAAAAGTATTCCCGCGTGGATCGAATCGTTATGGAAACGGTCCAAACGAAAAAAGCGATTCGGAAGGAGAGTTTTTCCGACCGGATCGATCGCATTGCAACAAACCGATACCTGGCCGTTCCGCTGTTCCTGACCCTGATTTCGCTGATCTTTGTTTTGACTTTCGGCGTGGTGAATACCTACGTTTCAAACGGACTTTCCGCTTTGTTTTCTCGCTTTGCTTCGCTTGTCGAGACCGGTATGCGATATGCCGGATTTCACGAAGCGTTGATCTCGTTGGTTTGCGACGGAATTCTGAACGGCATATGCAGTGTTTTGACTTTCCTTCCGACCGTCGTCGCGCTTTTCTTTTTTCTTTCGCTTCTGGAAGATACCGGTTATATGGCGCGAATCGCGTTCGTACTGGATGCGCCGTTTCGGAAGATCGGCCTGAACGGGAGAAGCGTCGTTCCGCTTCTGATCGGATTCGGCTGTTCGGTTCCTGCGGTCATGGCGAGCCGGACTTCGGAAAATGAAAGCGACCGGAAACTGACGATGAGGCTGATTCCGTTCATCCCTTGCAGCGCGAAACTTCCGGTGTTTACCGCTTTGGCGGGCGGTTTTTTCCGTTGCGACGTTCCGATAATCCTTTCCATTTACCTTTTGTCGATCTTGTCGGGAATCCTTTTCGCCATTCTGAACCGGAAATGGTTTCGCAAGGAAAGCGCGCCTTTTCTTCTGGAATTGCCGGATTATCGTTTTCCGACGAAAAAGAATACGTTGCTTTTGATGAAAGAGAAAGCCGGCGATTTTCTGAAAAAGGCCTTTACCGTCATCTTCCTTTGCAGTCTGGTCATCTGGTTTTTGCATCATTTCGATTTTGCCTTGAATTACATCGACGATGAAGCACTCGGCAACGGGCGGTCCATGCTCTGTACGATCAGCCGGTGGATCACGCCGGTTTTCCGGCCGATCGGCGTCGAATCGTGGGAGTACACGGCTGCGTTGATCGGCGGATTAAGCGCGAAAGAAGCGTTGGTATCGACGCTGAGCGTTCTCTACGGCTCTTCGGAGCAGGCTCTTTTAGGAATTGAGCCGAACCGGTTGTATGCCTATCTGGTTTTCGTCGTCCTCTATATGCCTTGCATCGCGACGTACGCGGTTTTGAAAAAGGAATTGCGTTCGACGAAGGAGGCGCTTCTTTTTATGGGCATGCAGACGGCGTTCGCTTACGGCATCGCCGCGCTTGTTTACGGGATCAGCCTTTTAGGAGGCGGATGAAAATCCGGGACGTCTTCCTTTTCGGAGCGATAATTCTCGTCGCGATTCGCATTCTGATTTACTTGAAAAGAAAACGCGGCTATAATAACTGTGGTTGCTGTCCGCATTCGGATTGCCGAAAAAGAAAGAAATAGTTATGAGAAAGAATCGTTTCGTCGAATATACCAAAGGAATCCGCGTCAGGGCGTTTTTGGCGCCGCTTTTCAAGTTGCTTGAAGCGGTGATGGAACTGATGGTTCCTCTGATCGTCGCCGACATCATCGACCGGGGCATTCCGGAAAAGGACGCGGGATCGATCGGGATTCGCTTTGCTTTTCTCATCGCTTTCGCCGTTCTCGGCTTTGTTTTCGCCGTGATCGCGCAGTATTTTTCCGCGTCGGTCGCAGGGAAATTTTCCTGCCGGATTCGTCAGGGACTCTTCGATCACATCGAAACCCTGTCGTATCGCGAACTCGACCAGACGGGAAATGCGGCGCTTTTGACGAGAATGACGAGCGACATCAATCAGATTCAAACCGGAGTCAACCTGTTTCTCCGCCTTTTCCTGCGGTCGCCTTTCGTCGTTTTCGGCGCGCTGATCATGGCTTTCATCGTGGATCGCGAACTGGGAATCATCTTCGCTGTCCTGATTCCGGTTCTTTTTTTCATCGTCTTTCTGGTGATGAAAATCACTTTGCCCCGTTATAAGGAAATTCAGAATTCGCTCGATAAAATCACTCGGGAAAGCCGGGAAAACCTCAACGGCGTCCGGGTGATCCGGGCATTTACCGCCGAAGAAAAGCAAAAAGCGGATTTCCGGGAGAAGAACGAGCGGTACACGCGCTTGCAGATCGCCGCGGGAAAAATTTCGGCGATCATGAATCCTCTGACCTTTCTGATCGTCAATCTGGCGATCGTCGCCCTTCTGTATTTCGGCGGGATCAAGGTCAACGCCGGACGACTCACCGACGGACAGGTCGTCGCTCTGTACAATTACATCAACTATATTCTGGTGGAACTGATCAAATTCGCCAATCTGATCGTTACCTGTTCGCGTTCCGTCGCGTCGTTCAGAAGGGTTTCCGCGCTTTTTGACGTCCGATCTTCTTTGAAATTCGGCGAACCGGTTCGGGTGAGCGACGACCATATCGCTTTTGAACACGTTTCTTTCCGTTACTATCCGACCGGCGAAGACGTGCTGAAAGACATCACCTTCCGCGTGAAAAAGAATCAGACGATCGGAATCATCGGCGGTACCGGCGCGGGGAAAAGCACGTTGGTCAGCCTGCTCGGACACCATTACGACCCGACAGAAGGAAGAATTGTCGTCGACGGCTATCCGGCGGACAGTTACCGTCTGTCCTCCCTGCGCGAAAAAATCGCCGTTGTTCCTCAGAAAGCGGTGCTTTTCGAGGGGACGATCCGGTCGAATCTGCTCTGGGGAAAGCAGGATGCCGACGAAGAGGAACTTTACCGCGCGTTAGAGATCAGCCGGTCGATGGATATTATTAAAAGCAAGGCGAAAGGCATCGACGAAGAAGTCGAGCCGGAAGGAAAGAATTTTTCAGGCGGTCAGAAGCAGAGGCTGACGATCGCCCGGGCATTGGTCGCCCGGCCGGAAATCCTGATCCTCGACGACAGCAGTTCGGCTCTGGATTTCAAAACGGACAAAGAATTGCGCGCGAATCTGAAACTTCTGAAAGACACGACGGTTCTGATCATCTCCCAGCGTACCTCTTCGTTGATGTCGTGCGATCAGATCATCGTGCTCGATCACGGCGAAATCGTCGATACGGGGACGCACGAAGACCTGCTGAATCGTTGCCCGCTTTACCGGGAAATTTACCGTTGCCAGTTCGGCGAGGAGGGAATCGGAAATGCATAAGGAAGATCTTCTGTTTCTCTTTTCCTATCTGAAACGTTCTTTGCCGCTTCTGATCGTCTCGCTCGTCCTTTCCGTCTTCATCAGCGCGTTGACGCTGGCGATCCCTTATCTGGTCGGACAGTCGATCGATCTTCTGATCGGACCGGATCAGGTGGACTTCGGAAAACTGTCTCTGTACGGCATGTGGATCGCTCTTTCCGGCGTCGGCGTCGGGATTTCGCAGTTCTTTTCCGGAACGATCAACAATCGGATTTCGTTCCGGCTCACGCAGAGGCTGAGAGACGATCTCAACGAAAAAATCCACCGCCTTCCTCTGTCTTATCTGGACAATCAACAGACAGGGGATATCCTGAACCGGATGATCGCCGACGTGGAAGCGATCGCCGAAGGACTGATTCTGGGATTCAACCAGTTGTTTTCCAACGCGATGACCATCGTCGCGACGCTGACGATCATGTTCGTCATTCACTATCGGATCGCGCTGGTCGTCTTTCTTCTGACGCCGTTATCGCTTTTCGTCGCCCGCTTCATCTCGCGCTCGACGTATCGGCTTTTCCGGAAACAGTCGGAAATCAAGGCGAAACAGACCGGTTTCGTCAATGAAATGATCGGTTCGATGAAGGTCGTTCAGGCTTTCCGAATGGAAGAAGAAAACAGCCGGACTTTCGGCGAAATCAACGCCGATCTGGAAAAAAGCAGCATTTCCGCCGTATTCTTTTCCAGTCTCGTCAATCCGTCGACGCGTTTCATCAACGCTTTGATCTACGCGGGAGTGACCTTAGCGGGCGCGTTCATCTGTTTAAGCGCTCATCCGATGAAAATCGGCACGCTGACGGCCTTTCTCAGTTACGTCAATCAATATACCAAGCCGTTCAACGAAATCACCGGCGTGATCGGCGAATTGCAGAATTCCTTCGCTTCCGCTTCGAGAGTCCGCGATCTTCTGAGCCGGCCCGAAGAAACGCAAGAGGGAAACCTTCTTCTCGAACGCGTCGAAGGGAATGTCACGCTCGACCGGGTCGATTTTTCCTATACGAGCGAAGTCAGCCTGATTCAGAATCTCTCATTGGAAATCAAGCCGGGAATCAAAGTTGCCATCGTCGGACCGACCGGATGCGGAAAGACCACGCTCATCAACCTTCTGATGCGGTTTTACGATCCGGATTCCGGGTCGATCCGTCTGGACGCGAAGGATATCCGGACCTTGCAGAGGCATAGCCTGCGCGATGCGTACGGCATGGTCTTGCAGGATACGTGGCTCAAAGAGGGGACGATTCGCGATAACGTGAAAATGGGAAAAGAAGATGCGACCGACGAGGAAATCCGGCAGGCTTTAAAGGAGAGCCATTGCCTTTCGTTCGTCGAGCAGATGCCTTCGGGGATCGATTCGCTCATCAAGGAAAACGGTGACGGTCTTTCGCAAGGGCAAAAGCAGTTGCTGTCCGTCAGTCGGATCATGCTGACGCGCCCGCCGCTTCTGATTCTCGACGAAGCGACTTCTTCAATCGACACGCGCACCGAAGTCAAAATTCAGGAAGCGTTCAACCGCCTGATGGAGGGAAAAACCAGTTTTATCGTCGCCCATCGGCTTTCGACGATCCGAAACGCCGATCTGATTCTGGTCATGAATCGGGGAAACGTCATCGAAAAGGGCAATCACGAGGAATTGATGGCGAAAAAAGGGTTCTATTACGATTTATACAACAGCCAGTTCAAACAATGAGAGGGTAAAGGGCGATCTTTTCGGAAAACGCTTTTAACGTTTCTTCGTCGATCTTTATCGCCTGCCGGTCGAAAGTGAAAAGACCGTTGGTTTCTTCTTCGACGTCGCTGACTTGCGTGTAGATGCAACCGCATAAACCTTTCCCGATCTGAGGGAGAATCTGGTTCAGATAAAGTTCTTTTAAAGCGCGACGATAGGTTTCGGCATCGTGGAACTGCCTGTAACCGAACGATTTTTCGGGACGGAAACAATGCCCTTCGACGGGATACGAATAGCCGCCGAATTCGGAGAGAACGAAAGGCTTTTTCGCCCTTTTTCGGATTCGGATCCGTTTGAAATAGATGTGCCTCGAATCGACATCGCTCATCGTTCCCTGAAACCAGCCGGACGTCGCGTCGATGATGCGGCTCGGATCGAGGGCTTTGAAATGCGCGTACATGCGATCGGCGTCGAACTGTCCCCAGCCTTCGTTGAAGATCGTGTAATAGCAGACGGACGGCGAGTTGTGCAGAAGGCGCATCGTCTCTTCGCCCTGACGGACGAATCGATCGCGGACGAAGGGCGAAACCCGTCTGCCGTAATGCCGGTTCCGGATCAGACCTAAGGTCGGAAGAGCCGTCTCCTGAAAAAAGCGGTATTTTCCGTTGTTGACGAAATCCTGAAAGACGATCATTCCCAGTTTATCGCAGAGATAATAAAAGTACAGCGGCTCGATCTTGATGTGCTTCCTGAGCGTGTTGAATCCGAGTCTTTTCAGGGCGAGAATGTCGTCTTCGTATTTTTGATAGGATTCTGGACAATAAAGGCCGTCGGAAAAGTAGCCTTGATCCAGTAAACCGTGAAAAAAGTACGGCTTTCCGTTAAGCAGAATGCGCGGTATTTGGTGAATGGTTTTGATTTCCATCGTGCGGAGAGCGAAGTAGGATTGAATCCGATCTTCTCCGCCGATCAACTCAAACGCGTAAAGATACGGGTCTTCCGGACTCCACAATCGCGGAGAAGAAAGGGAAATCTCGATTCGGTTTTCGTTGAATTCTCTTTCGATGACGCCCTCCGGCGTCTGAATGCGGATTCGCTTTTCGACGATGTCGGTTGACAGCGCAAGAGAGACCGATTTCAGGGAGACGTCGATTTTCATCGCCGAAAAATGCGCTTTCGGATACGATTCGATCCAGACGCTTTTCCAGATTCCCGAGGTTTTCGTATACCACATTCCATGACTTTTTTCGGACTGTTTCCCATACGGATATCGCTTGTCCAGAGGGTCTTTCGCTTTGACGATCAGTTCGTTTTCTTCTTGAAGATAATCCTGAATTTCGACTTCAAACGGCAGATAACCGCCTTCGTGCGCGGCGATCCTGACCCGGTTGAGGTAGACTTCGCAGAACTGATCGACGCCGTCGAGATGAAGGACGACGATGTCTTTGCAAAAGTCTTTTTCCAGACGAAAGGATTTCCGATAGTAGAGAATCTCGTCGGCTTTCACATCGCGATGTACGCCGCTTAAAAGGGATTCGACGGGGAAAGGAACGACGATCGATTTCGTGAATGCGAGCGGAATCTCTTCTTTCGTGTCGATTTCGAGTTCCCACGTTCCGTTGAGGCAGAAATAGGAATCTCTTCGGAATTGCATGCGCGGATATTCGCTGAGCGGAATCCGTTTCTCAGTCGGCTTTCGATTCAAATCGATCGGTTTCATCGTTCGTCCTTCCTTTCTTTTCGCTTTTTTGAATCAGCGCGACGGACAAAAGCGATAAAAGCGTTACGCCCAGCGCGCCGATGAAAATGGCTGGATTGACCGCGTAGGTGTATCCGTCGGGAACCAGAACGTCGGTCATGTCGTAGGAAAAGTTCCCCGAGATCATCACGGCGCCGATCCAGGGACCGATCAGCATCGGTATCAGGACCTGTGCGAACATCTTGATTCCCTGATACGAGCCGACTTTGTCCTTCGGTGTCAGGTCGCGCATTTTGGCATTAAAGACCGCCGCAGAAGAAAGATAACCGCTCATCATCAGAAGCGATCCGATGAAGATGAGCGCGATATGCCGGCTCAGGAACGTCAGAGAAAGAAGAAGCAATCCGCCGGAAAGAATCAAAAGAGAAGGAAGAATGGTTTTGAAGAATCCGTAGCGGTCATAGAGTCGCCCGTAAAAGAAGGTGAAGACGGCGGCGAGGACGATCGCCGGCGCCATGACGAATACGTACGCGTCCATTCCAAGCGTCGTACCCGGAATGTAAATCTGATAATACTGTACGAGGAAAGTCATGAAAATCTGAATGGCGATGCCAAACAGCGCGAAAGACAAATAGCAGAGATAGAGAGAGCGGTTGTCCTTGACGGCCGACGGGCGAAATCCATAGAAGATCCGCTGGAAATAGCGGGTGTCTTCGACCTTTCTCTTCGGGCTCTCTTCGAGGGAGAAGAAACCGACGATCCCGGCGATAAAGGTCAGAGCCCCGATGATCAGAAAGAGAATCCACCACGAACCCTCTTTGGCGAATCCGGAGAGAAGCCCGAAGACGACCAGAATGGCCAGAAGAGGCATCATCGAATTGATTCCTTCGACTTTTCCCCGATTCGTGGAATCGGTGCAATCGGTAATCCAGGAATTGAAGCAGGCGTCGTTCGCGCTGCTTCCGAAAAAGGTCATCAGGCAATCGAAGGCGATCACTAGCGCGATGCCGACTGCCGAAGCGTTCATCGAAGAAGGAATTACCGAAGAGAGGTTTTCCTCGCTGAACAGGCAGAACGCCGTGATCGTTAACCCCCATACGATGTAGCCCAACCAGATGAAAATCTTTCTCTTGCCGATCTTATCGGAAAAAGCCCCGACGAAAAGGCTCGTCAGAGTCGCGACGACGGCGCTTAACGAAACCATCAGGGCGACGTAAAACTGACTGGCGCCGAATTCCTGAGAGATGAAGACGTTGAAATACATGTTTTCGACGACCCATGCGATCTGTCCCAATAAAGAAAAGAGAACCAGACTGAAATAGAATTTCCGTTTATTCATAGGCAGAACTCCTTGCATTACGAATCCATTATAATCGACTTTTCCCGATTTATCCATAGCGGATTGCAAAGGGAAGATGAGCGAAACGGCGAAAAAAAACGCTTCCGGATCGGTTTCGGGAGCAAAACGATCGCTTTCAAGGGCGCATTTCCGTCTTCTTTTATCAATATTCTTCGATTTTTTGTTGAAAACCGCGATCGAAAAAAATTATAATAATCTCGACAACAAATATTTCGGAGGAAAAAATATGAAACAAATCAGGAAATTGGCGACATTGGCACTGATTGCGGTCGTGTCGTTGCTGATCATGAAACTGAGCGGAATCCGGTATTCGAAATCCTTTGAGGAGATCGTCAACATCGGCAAAACCTGCATCGATTATCTGAGCACCTGGGACGGACTTACGGCAGGAAAAATCGTCATTCGCATCGTCGTGATTCTCGTCGGCGTCGCTTTGGTGGCGTTGCCGTTGATCGGATTGATCCGTTCGCTCACGAAACTGAAAGAAAAACCGGTTCGCGGACCGTTGGATTTCATCAATTGTTTCGCGCTTTCGTTCCTCGTCGTGGAACTCGGCTACTTCTGCCGTCCGCTTCTCACCGTCTCTCACCTGACGTATGCCGTCTGGGGCGTTCTCGCCGTATGCGCAATTCTGTATCAGGTCTGCTGCCTGAGAGAAATCAAAGGCGCGGAAGTCGTCGTTGAAAAGCAAATCGAAAAAGAGGCCGTTTCGTTGGAAGGCAAAACCCTGCACGTCGTCGCCGGAAATGACGAATACGATGCCGTCGTGGTCCGTTACGAAGATCCGGTGATCACCGTCGAAACCGAAGAGAAGAACGAACCGATCGTTGAACCGGTCGAAGAACCGACCGAAGAAAACGAAGAGGACGATCTTAGCGAAGAGCCTTCGGACGATGCTTCCGAATCGGCGGAAGAGTCGGCGGAAAGCGAAGAAGTCGCGGAAGAAGCCGCTTCGAATCCGGAAAAGAAATACAACAAAACCTATCAGGAAAGACTCGGCGAAGCCGGAGACGACCTGAAAAAGAATTATTCGATCCTGAAAAATCAGTTGCTGAAACACCGCAAGGTTCATGCGAGAACTTCCAAATCCTGCGAAACGTTCCGCGTCGGTTACGATATCGTCGCCAAGATCGTCGTCGCCGGAAAAGGATTGAAACTCTATCTGGCGAAAGATCCGTACTCGGTCGATTCGGCGATCTATCATCAAAGAGACGCTTCCAGCAAGAAACGCTTCGTCGACGTACCGTTCGTCGTCAAAGTCAAATCGCCGCTTTCGGTCCGGAAAGCCTGCCAGTTGATCGATCTGGTTTGCGAAGAAAAAGACATCAAATTCAAGACTCGTTACGAGGAAGTCGACTACTCGCAAGTCGGCGTAGAGCAATAAGCACAGACCACCTCGCGTGGTCTTTCTTTTTGGGAAAATGAAAATCTGCGTAGTCAGCGATTCGCACGGCGATCGCGAAATCCTTCAATCGATCCGTTTCCGTCATCCGGATTGCCACATCTATCTTCATCTGGGCGACAGCCAGTTGGACGAGCAGTGGATCGCCCCTTTCGTCTCCGTGAAAGGAAACTGCGATTCCTTCTGCGATTACCCGCTTTTCCGCATCATCGATACGCCTTACGGAAAAATTTACGCCGAACACGGTCATCGCACGGGAAGAGTCGATGTCGACTTCTTGAAGAGAAAAGGTTGTAAGATTTATCTGAGCGGACATACGCATGTGCATGCTTTGGAAAAAAGAGGGGAATATATCTTCGCGAATCCGGGATCTTTGACCCGGCCGCGCGACGGAACGAACGGAACGTATCTGCTCGTCGAACTGACGGAAACGTCCGCGGACTTCCTGTTTCGGGAAGTATAGAATGGGAGGAAACGAAAAATGTGGGAAAGCGTAAAATCAAAACAACCGACGGTGATCCTGGCGCTGGAATTTGAAGACTTTGCCCGGATCGAAGTCGAAAAAACGCTGAAAGGGACGATTCCGCAATACGGAGTCGCCGTGGAAATCTTCGACTATATGAGCGATTCGATCACGCTGTATGCGTTAAAAGACGTGGAATCGGCGTTGGAAACGATCAAAAACGCGGTTGAAACGTTTTACGACGAGATGCCTTTGATGAACGATCAGGAAATCGAGGAATGGGTCGATACGTTTCAGGACAGCCTCAGCGCGGTTTAAAGGGCGAGGTAAATCAAATATCCGGAGAACGTCAGGAGTCCCAGAAGAATGGTGAGAACGGAAAAACCGACGCTCTCCTTTTTTTCTTCCCGGTTGTCGATCGTTCTTTTTTTGACGAGCAGTAACGCGAAGACGGCAAGAAGTCCGACGATCGTCAGAATCGTCATCAACATCGATTCTTTTTCCTGCTGAACGATCAGCGATCGGTCGAAAGAGAGCAGTTCGCCGATTCCGATGATGCAGAAATTGAACAGGCAGGAGCCCAGAATATCGCCGAAAGACGCGTTGAAATTGCCTCTCCGGCAGAGGGAAATGCAGGAAACCAGTTCGGGAAGCGAAGTGGCGACCGCGAGAAAGAGCGCGCCGGCGACGGTGGCGTCCAGTTGAATTTCTTCGGCGATCAGATCGGTGACGGAGGTGATCGCGATCGACGCGCCGATCAGAACGAGCGCGCAGATCGAGAAACGAACGACGATCTGACGGACCGTTAACGGCGAATCCGTTTCCTTTTCCTCCTCTTCGGAAGAAGATTTCGGTTGCAAAAAGAGAATCACCGCGTAGACGACCAATGCGCCGATACAGATGAAATTCACCGGACCGACCGCCGGCTGAAAGCGCGTCGGGACAAAGAGACCATAAGCGATCAACGCATAGATCAAAGCCAGACCGAGAAAGGTATAGAAATGGCTTCGGTATTCGATTTTCGCCTGAGCGAACGCCTTGTAACCGAAAACCAGACAGATGCCTAAGACCATCAGATTGAACAGGTTTGAGCCGAGAATGTTGCCGACGACCAGACTGTTTTCGCGAACGATCAGGATCGCGGAGACCGAAGTGAACAATTCCGGAAGAGAGGTGACCGCGGCGAGAAGAACGCCGCCTAAAAAAGCGCCGGAAATTTTGGTTTTCTTGTCGAGCAGATCGATGTACAGTCCGAGTTTATCGGAAAGAAAAACGAGAAGACCCGCGAGAAGCAGGTAGGCGAGAAACAAGACGACCAACGGCATAAAAGCACCTCCGACTTTTCTATTCTATCGGATTTCTTTTTCCGTTTGCAACAGAATTCAGATTCATGGCGTGAATATTCCGGATTAGGCGATGAACCTTTACCGCCTGAAATCATATATTATTTTAGGTGATAAAATGAGAGTGAGATATCGGGATGTCGACGTCGACTATTTGGGCAGAATCATGCGGGCGGAAGCCGTCGGAGAAGGCGTATTGGGCATGAAACTCGTCGGTAACGTCGTCGTCAACCGGGTGGTTTACAGTTGCCAGCCTTTCAAAAAAATCGACACGGTCTATAAGGCCGTCATGCAGAAGAATCAGTTTGAGGGAACGACGATCAAACTGTTTACCTCGCAGGCGACTTCAAAGGAGCGGAAACTGGCGATGGATTGCATCAAGTTCTGGCGGGGAGATCCGGCGACGCGCGCGCTTTATTTCCAGAATCCGGGAAAGGGAAAGTCCTGCAAAACGGATTGGTACGGCGTTCTGGCGGGACGTTTCAGAAACCATTGTTTCTACAATCCGGAGGATCTTTGCAATCTGTAAAAGGCTTCGCGCCTTTTTTTCTTTATCATTCGATCCGAAATCTTTTGCATTGCGAAGAGAAACGTGTTATTCTTCTAGATGTGTGAGGGAGTAGTCAGCGGAACACGCGGTTGACCTACATACTGACCGTATCGGTCAGGCTCAACCTTAATTGACAAGACTTGCATTTAAAAGCATAGAAAGTTTTCTATCTTTTTAAATGTGAGTCTTTTTTTTGGAGAGGACGTATGAATTTTTATTGGACGAGTTTGCTTTTGGGAATCGGTCTTGCGATGGACGCCAGCGCGGTCAGCATGGCGAACGGGTTGAAAGAACCGAAGATGAAAATCGGAAAAATCGTGCTGATCGCCGCGATGTTCGGTCTCTTTCAGGCGATCATGCCGATCATCGGCTACCTGATCGGCCATGCGGTGCTTTCCACGATCGAACCGTTCATTCCCTGGATCGCGTTGGTGATTCTCGGCTTTCTCGGCGGAAAGATGGTCTTCGAGGGAATCCGGAACAAAAAGGAGGAAGAAGACGAAGGACACACGCTGACTTTCTGGGGACTCCTCGTGCAGGCGATCGCGACTTCGATCGACGCGCTTTCGACGGGATTCACCTTCGCGGACTACGACCTTAGCCAGGCGCTGATCGCCGCGAGCCTCATCATGGCGGTCACTTTCGTCATTTCGTTCGCGTCTGTCTTCATCGGGAAGAAATTTGGCGATAAACTGGGGAGAAAGGCCGTGATTCTCGGCGGTCTGATCCTGATCGGAATCGGGTTGGAGATTTTTCTCACCGGAATCCTGTAAAAAAAGGTTTTTTCTGTTTGATTATACCTCTACCGGGTATATAATAAGGGAGAGGTGATGGTAAATGAAAGACTGTTCAAAATCGGACTGCAAGACGAAAAAGCGGACCGAAGAAGGAAAAAAATCGCTGATGAACCGAATGAACCGGATCATCGGGCAGATGAACGGCGTCCGCGCGATGATCGAGGACGACCGCTATTGCGACGACGTGCTGATTCAACTTTCGGCGATCGACAAGGCGATCAAGAGCCTTGCCAACGTCATTCTCGACGAGCATCTTCATTCCTGCCTGATCGAAAGCATTCAGAACGGGGATTACGAAGCCCTCGACGAGATTGCCGATCTGTTCAGGAGGTTTCAATGAAAGCGAAATACGATGTTAGCGGAATGACTTGCGCCGCCTGTCAGGCGCATGTCGAAAAAGCGGTTCGTCAGTTAAGCGGGGTCAGAAGCGTCGAAGTCAATCTGCTGAGCAATTCGATGCGCGTCGATTACGACGAAAACCAATGCAACGATCTTACGATCAAAAAGGCGGTATCCGATGCCGGTTACCGGGCTTTTTCAGAGGGGGAAAGAAAATCCGGAAAGAAAAAGGATTCCGAATTGATCCGGTTGATCGTCTCTTTCGCGATTCTTCTGGTGCTGATGTACGTGGCGATGGGGCATATGGTCGGGCTTCCGCTTCCGCCTTTTCTGGAAGGGCATGAGAACGGCGTGTATTTCGCCCTCGCGCAACTCGTTCTCGTTTTGCCGATCGTCGTTCTCTACCGACGGTATTTCGTCTCGGGATTTAAAAAACTGATCCGTCTTTCGCCGAATATGGATTCGCTGATCGCTTTAAGCGCCAGCGCTTCCCTGATTTACGGAATCTATGCGATCGCGATGATGGCTTTCGGTCTTCATACGGGGAACATGGAGATGGTGGAAGAATACCATTCCAATCTCTATTTTGAATCGGCGGGAATGATCCTGACGCTGGTCAGTCTGGGAAAATATCTGGAAGGTCTGTCCAAGAAAAAGACGACCCGGGCGATAACGAAGTTGATGGATCTGGCGCCGAAGACCGCGACGGTGGAAGAAAACGGATCGGAAAAGATCGTTCCGGTCGAAGAAGTGAAACTCGGCGACATCGTCATCGTGAAAAAGGGCGATCAGATTCCCGTGGACGGCATCATCGCCGAAGGATCCTGCTCGGTCGATCAGTCGAATATCACCGGAGAGAGCATTCCGGTTTTCAAAACCGTCGGCGAAGAGGTGTACAGTTCCACGATCAATAACGCCGGTTACATCAAACTGAAAGCGACCAAGGTCGGGCAGGACACCTCGATCAACCACATCATCGCGTTAGTCGAAGAAGCCGGCAATTCCAAAGCGCCGATTTCCAAACTTGCGGACAAGATTTCCGGCATATTCGTTCCGTGCATCATGGCGATCGCGTTGATCACCTTTGTCTGTCACCTGTGCATCAGCCGCGATTTTTCGCTGAGTTTCAACATGGGCATTTCCGTGCTGGTAATCGCCTGTCCCTGTGCATTGGGTCTAGCCACACCGGTCGCCATCATGGTCGGCACGGGTAAAGGCGCGGAAAACGGATTGCTGATCAAAAACGCGGAAATTCTGGAAAAAGCGCATTCGATCCGGACGTTGGTTCTGGACAAGACCGGAACGATCACGGAGGGGAAGCCGAAAGTCGTCGACTTCCGTTTTGAAGAAAAAGAAATGCTGAACATCGTCTATTCCTTTGAAAACCTGTCCGAACATCCGTTGGCCAAAGCGATCGTCGCCTACTGTCAGGAACAGGGCGGACAACTCGTGGAGATCGACGAATACGAATCGCTGGAAGGAATCGGACTGAGAGGCAAAATCGGTCCGGACGAGTATTATCTGGGAAATCGCCGGACACTGGAAATCAACGACATCGACGATGAAGAGACGCTTCGCCGGCTGGACGCGTTTTCGTTGTCGGGCAGCACGCCTTTGGTCGCCGTGAAGAACGGCAAGGTCGTCGGAACGATTCTGGTGAAAGACGAAATCAAACCGTCGTCCAAAGAGGCCGTCCGCCGGCTCAAAGAAAAGAAAATCGAAGTGATCATGCTGACGGGCGACAATCGGATCGTCGCCGAGAACATCGCCGGGGAAGTCGGCATCGATCACGTCATCAGCGAAGTCCTTCCGGAGGATAAGCAGAAAGTGATCCAGTCGCTGAAAACGGACGACAGGCATCTGGTCGCCATGGTCGGAGACGGGGTCAACGACGCTCTGGCTCTCACCAGCGCCGATTTAGGCATCGCTATCGGGGGAGGAAGCGACGTGACGTTGGAGTCGAGCGACATCGTCTTGCTTCGGAACGACCTTCTCGACGTCGTCAACGTCATCGCTTTGAGCAAGCGCGTGCTTCGGACGATCAAGGGAAATCTGTTCTGGGCGTTTTTCTACAACTGCATCGGCGTCGTCCTCGCTTCGGGAATCTTCTATTATTCCTTCGGGCTGAAACTGAATCCGATGATCGGCGCGCTGGCGATGAGTTTTTCCAGCGTATTCGTCGTTTTGAATGCATTGACGATCAATTTCTTCCGGGTGGAACGGAAGGACGATCGGGAAAAGGAGAAAAAAATGAAACAAGAAGAAAAAGCCGTCCTCGATGTAGAGGGAATGATGTGCGAACATTGCGTGAAACACGTCAAGGAGGCCGCCTTGCGCGCAGAAGGCGTCCGTTCTTGCGAAGTGTCACTGAAAGACGGGAAAGCGACCCTGACCGTCGATGATCTTACATCGGTCGATCGCGCGATCGAAAACATACGAAACGCCGGCTATGATGCGCATAAATCGGTTTGATTTCGCGTACATTTCGTTTATAATGAAAGAAATATGCGAAGAGAATCTTCGGAAAGGAGAAATATGGAAGAATTGAAAATGAAGAAGTTGGACAAGCGGATCCGGACCGTCTGGCTGTTTTGGGGAATCCTCTTTCTGATCGTTCTGGCCGTTGCCGGCGCGCTTGTCTGTGTGAATGTCGAAAGTACTTATCGGATTCTCGCCGTTTCTCTCAGTTGCGCCGTTTTCGTCTTGTTCGCCCTGATCGCTATCGGAGTGCCGATTCTGCGTTACCGGTATTATGCGTACGCCTATGACGAAAAGCGCATTCTGATCCGCAAAGGCATCATTTTCCGGAGTCGGATCGTCATTCCGATCTGCCAGATACAGGATCTTCATCTGTTTCAAGGACCGGTCATGATGATCTGTCATCTGCATCAGGTCATTATTTCCACGGCGGGAAGCAATTTCACGATCAACGGACTCGAACAGAGCGTCGCCAAAAAAATGGTAGAGGATCTGGAAGAAAGACTCAACCAACGAATCGAGGCATTGAACGATGAATCGGTTCAGTAAGAAGTATTTCTATTATCATCTCCTCGTCAATCTGATTCTTCCATTGATCCTCTTTCTTTCCTCTTTCGAGGTGATGCCGACGGACGAAGCAGAAAATATTCTTTTCGACCGACGGATCGCTTTGATCTTTCTGTTCATCGGAATCGGCGTCTATCTTGTCAGCGTCGCCTATTCGTATCTTTACTACCGGACTTCCGGTTATGAGATCAGGGAAGACGGCATCACCTGCACGCGCGGGGTGCTGTTCAAAAAGAAGTCCTTCCTGGAATACAGGAAGATCCATACGATCAACAAGCGGAGAGGTCTGATCCAGCAGATGTTCGGCCTGGCCTATCTTCTGGTCGATTCGGGATCGACCAACACCGCCTTTTCCGCCGAAGTAATGATCATCGAAACGAGCGAAAAGGTCGATGCGCTGATGGAGGAGATCAAGGCGCGACAGAATTCGTCGGATCCTTCCGTCGTCGCGAAACCTATGCCGGAAGAGCAAGAAAATCTCTATACTTTTACGTCGGGAAAAAAGGGAATGTATTCGCTGTTGAACCTGCTCCGCGTCGTCATCCTTACCGGAATCGTCGTGATCTTCGCCGCCGTTCTGATCGGCGTGATCGGGAATGCGGCGAAAGACTTTGCCGCTTCGGAAGGCGAATTCGCAGAAATTCTCGCCGGGATTTTCATCGCGGCGGGAACGTCGGCTACGGTTGTGGCCGTTTGTTCCTTCGTGCAACCTTTTTTGGCCTATTATCGTTTCCGCATTTTTAAAAAGGGAGAAGATATCGAAATCGATTACGGTCTTTTCGTCAAAAACGCCAATACCTTTCAGATCCGCCGCATCAAAGCCGTCCGGATTCATCAGGGACTGCTGATGCGGTTGTTCGGTTACGTTTCGGTTCATCTGGAAGTGATCGGTTACGGCGCGGAAAACGGAGACAATGCGAATAAAGGAACGTCGGATTCGCCGTTTCTTCCGCTTTGCAAAGCGAGCGAAGCGGAAATGCACATTCGGAAAATCCTGCCGGAGTATGTCCCTTTAAAGCGAGAAAGAAAGGCGAAAAGTTATTTCGCCCTCATCGCGTGGCCGTTGTTACTGTTCAATCTGCCTCTTTTTCTGACGGGAGCCGTTCCTTTCGCTATCTGTCTGGCGTTGAACGAATCCGTCGCACTGGCAATTTTCGTCGCGATTTTCGTCGGTCTGAGCGTCTTGGTTTCCGCGTGGATTCTCATCGACGCCGCGTTGAAATACCGGTACGAAAGTTTTTGCGTCGAAGGCGATAAGATCACGATCCGGCACGGCGGATTTTTCCGGACCTGTCTGGTTCTTCTCAGAAAGAACATCATCGCCGTCGAAGACATCACCACCCCGATGCGAAAGAAAAGAGGGATTGCTTCGTATGTGATTCATTTTCGGGGCAACGCCATGCGGAATCGGGCGGTGGTCGAGATTCTCGACGAACGGGACAGAGAAGCGCTTTTAAACTTGCTGACGGACTGATATGGTGAAGTTTTCCGACTTGTTTTATCGCTATTTGACCGAAAGGGGAATCGAACGCTTTACCCTGAAAGAACTGCACGCATTCGAGAAGAATCTGATGGAACTTCCCGATTCGCCTTTTCTTGCGCGTTACGAAGAAGAGCGCGCGAAAAGAATCGCGACGGAGAATATTCTGAACGATCGCCGTCTGAGTCGGGAGGAGAAGAAGGAGAGGATCGCCGAACGGATTTTCGACGATCCCGAAAACATCGATTACCGGATCGCCGATTTTACTTTGACTTCGGACTTCGCACGGGCCGAGGAATTCTATTCCCAGAAAGTGAAAGAAATGCTGGAAGGGGAATTCGCCGGCCTGGACGGTTTTTTCGGTTCGTTCGTCTTTTCGAAGCGGATTCTCGATCTGGGTTATCTTCTTTTTCTGCACCTGGTCGAAAAGAAAGACATCCGTTCGGCGGAAGCCTTCGGCAAAGCGATGGTGATTCTCGACGCTTTCGACCATCACCGCGTCGTCGGTCATCTGGCTTTTCTGTATCTGTCTTCAAATCGGAATGACGACCTGATGCAACTCTATCTGAAAATTCCTTTTTTATCCAAAGAAGTGCATCTGGCGGTGTTTTTATCCTATCTGTCGGAAGGAAATCGGACGTATGCGTTTCAGATGAATCAGATTCTTCAAAAGGAAAATCCGTATCTCGTCTGGCTGATTCTGGCGCCGGAACTCTCCGCGCCTTTTTCCGGCCGCGCGGAATTTCTTCTTTCCGAAGCGAAAGAAATCGTCGGCAAACTGAATCTCTGGCTTCCGGAACGCGATCGGGTCGATCGGTTCGGGAAAACGGAGGATAAAGGCGAATTCCTGATCGCGAATCTGAGTCCCTTTGAGGCGCATCTGATCGGACTGATCGGGTTGAATCACTGCATCCGGCGGGGAGAACTGTACGACCGAACCGTCGGTTTTCTGTTTGAAAAGACGCGCGATGCGCTGAAAGCGACGGAAAAATTCGACGAGTGCATTGATAAATTGGAAAAAGAGTTTTATATTAAGATCGAAAGGGAGGAAATTCTGCTCACCGCTTTGGGCGAAATGGCCTTTGCCTTCGGCGATGCGAAGAAAACGATTCCCGTATATTCATAGAAAAAGAGGAAAAAGATGATTCATATCGTTCTTTACCAGCCGGAAATTCCGCAAAACACCGGAAATATCGTCCGGACGGCGATGGCCATCGGCGCGAAAGTGCATCTGATCAAACCGTTGGGATTCGACTTATCCCAAAAGAGTTTTCTCCGCGCCGGAATGGATTACATCGGAGAAGTCGATCTTGTTCAATACGAAGATTATGGGGATTTTCTCGATAAAAATCCGGGCGCCGACCTTTACTTCGTTACCCGGTATTCTTCAAGGACGTACGCGGATTTCGATTTTTCCAAGCGCGCGCACGACTATTATCTGATGTTCGGAAGAGAATCGACGGGCATTCCGCATTCCCTTCTGAGAGCGAATCCGGATCGCCTTCTTCGAATTCCGATGGCGATCAACGCCCGAAGTCTGAATCTGGCCAATTCGGTCGCGATCGTCTGCTACGAAGCGATGAGGCAGCAGGATTTTGACTCGTTAGCAACGTTTGAAACTATCAAAGGCGAGGATTTTTTAAGGAGGGAAGAACGATGAAGCGCGGGACGTTTCTTCTTTTAGGCGCTCTTCTTTTGTCTTCCTGCGGAAAAAAAGCGGGGACCCTCTATGTCGAACGATCGATTGAAAAAGCCCTGCATGCGACGACTTTTGAAGCGTTTTCCGACCTATGCGAAGGAGACAAGCCGTTCGTCGCTTATCTGTATTCCGAGGAATGCTATGCCTGTCATCGGGTGAGTACGACGTTTTTTCCGGAATTTCTTTCGGAAACGTATCTGAAAGTATACGCGGTTTCGATCGACGAAGTTCCCAATGCGGATCTGGCGCTTTTAGGCGAGATTTCTTCGGACAATGTGCCGTACTTTTCCGTAACCGAAGCCAACGGCGAGATTTTTTATCTCGTCAGTTATCCGTTGGTTCTGATCGTCGACGAGGGCAAAGTCGCCCGTTACGCCTTAGGTACGACGAGCATCAGTCGGAGTTTCTTCTCGGAAAACCTCTATCTCGATCCTTCGGCCCGGACGTATTCGCCCGACGAGGAGGAAATCCTCTATGCGGAGTACAATGCTTCCGGCGATTTTCTCGAATATTCGGATGATCTTTCCGAAGGAATCGTCTACCGCGCGACCCGAACGGAAGATCCTATCGAAATGACATATTATCTGAAACCTTTATTGGAAAGCGGATATCCGATTTATCTGGATCGGACTGCTGAAAAGAACGATCTGGAAATCGTCAAAGACGGGAAAAGGATTTCCGCCGGGGATAAGAAAAACTATCTTCCTCTGGTAGACGCTTACGTCCGTCTGAACCCCTCTTCAAAGAACTGAGAAAGGTATCGCTTCGTTTCCTCGCGGATCGAATGGATCGTAACGACCGTGTAGCGGTCGAACTGAACCTTGCCGATTCGGGAAGGAATTTTGCGTAGATCGCCTCTTTTTGAAAGGTAGACTTCGCCCTCTTCTTTTCCGGAAAGAAAAAGGCTGAGTTCGCCGGCGAAGAGCAGCGTGTCTTCATCGGGCGAAGAAGAAAAAACGAGGATGTGCGCGCCCGGATAATCCTTGATATGGAGAAAGCGATCGTCCTTTTTAGCCAAAGTAAAGGTCAGATAGTCGTTCTGATAACTGCTGAGGCCGAAGCCGATCCGACATCCGCGGTAAGTGAGAAAATGAGGGGAAAAGGTCCTCTCTTTTTTCTTCTCGTTCTTCCGGCGGCTTTCCCGGATATAACCTTCCCGTTTCAGTTCGAGCACGATGTCTTCCATGTCCTCCGGCGAAGCGAAAGAAAGTTGATTCGCGATGTTTTCAAAGAAATCGATGCGTTCGCGGGTGATCTCCTGTTGTTTCCGAAGTTCGATCAGAGCGACTTTTCCCTTACGGTACTGTCTGAAATAGGCTTCTGCGTTTCCGTTCAGATCGAGATTCGGGTCCAGATCGATCGGACGTCCGTCGACGATCAGGCGATCCATGCCTTTCCGGTATTGATCCCGGTGGGTGAAGAGAAGATTTCCGATTTCGACATACTCCTTTTTCTTTTCGTTTTTGGCATAATCTTTTTCGAGATTTCCGAGTTTCTTTTTCAGCCCTTTCAGTTTGTGATCGACCAGATGATAGACCTGATCGAAACGCTGCTTCTTGTATTTTTCCCTTTCTTTTCTTTCGTAAATCGCCGAAATCTCTTCCAAAGCGATCTTTTCGGAAGGGAAACTGTGCAGAGGAACGGAAAGAATGTCGTTCTTATAGACGTAATAGTCCTGACTCCGGAGAATCTCTTTTAAAATCGAATCCAGCGTCTCCCCCTCTTTTTCGATCCGGTAGAGAACGTCCTTGTAGGCGGTAATGCCGATCTTTCCTTTGAGCGTTTCGAGCGTGTCGTTTTCGCGGATTTCCTTGTCGGCGGATTCCGGATAGAGATAGTGCAATCCTTTCATCACGGCTCTGTCTTCGCTGAGGGAGGCGGACATTTTCATCGCAAAGACGATCACGTCGTTTTCATCGACGATAATCGCGTTGGTCCGATGCGGAATCAGTTCGACGATCAGTTTGTGGGTGATGACCTGAAACGTATTCGTGGTTTTGCGGATCGTTAGGACGAGAATGCGGTCGTTTTTGACCTTTTCGACGCGGAGAATCGTGCCGTTTTCAAAGTATTTCCGAAGATGCGCGACGAAGAGATTGCTCTCTTTCAGGGTCGGAAAATACGAAGAAGAAATCAGAAAGTAAGGGTGCAACGGTTCGAGGGAAACGATCAGGGCCTCCTGCTTCCCCGAATAGAGAATGAAAGAAAAGTCGTACGCGGAGATCTTGACGATCTTGCTGATCTTCGCGCCTTCGAGGCGGTCTTTGTAGTGCAGGTAAATCCGGTTTAACGTGTGATTGGAAATCGCCATAATCATCCCTCTTTTTCGCTTCTATTTTAGCGGAGAATCCCGAAAATGAAAAGAAAAACGGAATTTTTGCGCGCGAATGAACGAAAAGAAGGCGACGAAAGTCTTTTTAAGCGCTTTTTCTTTAAAGAGTTTCATATATGAGAAAATGGATAATAAGAAACAAGAGAAAAACAATGGATATTATGCCTGTTGTCCGCTTTGTAAAACCATGTTGATTCAAACACTAACGAGTAAAATTAAGAAATAATTGTCTAAACATAGCCACTCTTAAATGATAAATAGAATTTCCTAGTCAAGTAGAAAACAAATTATAGAAACATTGCCATATATACAGGAAGATGCAGAATATCGTCTTTCATCATCAGGTCTTTCGTGTAAAGAATATACGGCTGTTGGTACTTACCTTGGAATTTTGCCATGAATTTATCGAGTGAGGAATGGATTTGGTATCTGCCTGATTTTACTTCGATAGGAGAAACTTTGCGCTTTTCCGAAATCAGGAAATCAATTTCCATATGGTTTTCCCGATGGTCGGTATCGCTTCTTGAATAGAAGTAGAGTTTATGTCCGTTTCTACGAAGCATTTGGGCGACGATATTTTCCATCAACATTCCTTCGTTGATGCTCAGATGGTCAAACAGAATGGATTTATACAGTTCGTTTTGAATATACGGCAAATCCATAAAGGTGAGAGTAACGAGCAGTCCCGTATCGCCCATATAGCATTTTTGTGTGGCGTGGTCGGAACTCAATGCAAGACCAATGTTCGGATCGGTGCAGTTATAGCACTGATTGATAATCATTGCTTCGTGAAGCCAAATAAAGGCTTCCTCGTAGTTTCTGAACCGTGCTTCCGTTCCGAGAGAAGAAAGTTTATATTTCTTTTCTTTTTTGGAAAGTTGTGCGGGGATGTTATCAAAAACGGCAAAGACCTTATCTTCGTAGCCTTGCGCAAACTTGGTTACATCCTCGCGGTATAAATTGATGATGGTGCGCTTTGCACGGTCGGCACGCTCAAAACTCTTGTCGGGAAGATAGGCAAGCACTGCTTGGGGCATTCCGCCGACAAGCATATATTGCTTGAAACAATTCATTACTTTGCGATGAACGGCATCGCCGAGCGGTCGTCTTTTATCAAAGAAGTCTTTTAGCATAGGAATGGTAACTGTATCGCCAAGCGCCCATAAAAATTCTTCAAAGTCGAGCGGGAACATCTCAATGTGTTCTTCTTCGGACGGAATAACGATATTTTGGGTGTTCTTTTTCAGGCGAATGAGCGATCCTGTTTCAAGGTAGTCGTATCTTCCGTCAGCGACGAGATACTTGATGAACTGCCTTGCAATAGGGAACTGCTTCACTTCGTCAAAGATGATGATGGACTCACGGGGAAAGAGCATTACGCCGTAAAAAGCCGAGAGTTTTTGGAAGAACAGATTTAAGTCATATCGTTCATAGGTGAAGAGATTTTCGATGTCTTGTGAAATATTGGCGAAATCAACGATGATATAACTTTTGTATTCGTTTTTTGCAAACTCTTCGGCAACGAAACTTTTTCCGACACGCCGTGCGCCGTCAATCATCAGTGCAGTAGAACCGTTGCTTATCTTTTTCCATTCGATAAGGTCCTGATAGATTTTACGTTTGAGAATCATATGATACCTCGCTTTCCTGTTTGAAAATAGTATGGCACATTAAACACGAAAAAGCAAGGTGTAAACGGTTGAATTTGCACAAAAAGGCAACCTATAAAAAATAAAATTTGCACAGAAAGGCAGATTTAAAGAAAAAGGAAAACAACAAATAACCGAACTTTGGGCATACCATTGGAATTGGAATCGGGTTTTATGTCGAGCACAGTCAAAGTTCTGAACGGTTCGGAAACGGAATTGGCAAGCGGCAGTAAAAACGTTACGCTGCCGTCTTTATCGGACGGCAGTTACAGTATCAGCGTGAGTTTAACGGGCACGGGCTGAAATCCGAATTCAAGGTCCATTCCGGAATCCTAAATTTTATAGTGTTATATCTAAAACACGATGGGAGTTTAACATGTGATTGGACATCCCTCTTTTTCGCTTCTATTTTGGCGGAGAATCCCGAAAATGAAAAGAAAAACGGAATTTTTGCGCGCGAAAGAACGAAAAGAAGGCGACGGAAGTCTTTTTTAGCGCTTTTTCTTTCTTTTTTCTTTAAAAAAAAAGAAACCGCGAGTAGAATGGAAGAATCAAAAGATGATTGAGGTGTTTATGAAAAAAGGGTTATTGATCGTATTATCCGGTCCTTCCGGCGTCGGCAAAGGGACTGTGCGGAGACAGGTTTTCAAAGACAGGTCCCTGAATCTGGCGTATTCGATTTCGATGACCACGCGGACGCCTCGCGAAAAAGAAAAAGAGGGAATCGATTATTTCTTCGTTTCCAAAGACCGGTTTTTGGACGGAATCGCCTCGGGTGATTTTCTGGAATACGCGGTTTTCGTCGGGAATTACTACGGCACGCCGAAAGCGTACGTCGAAAAGTTGCGCGAAGAAGGGAAAAACGTCTTTCTCGAAATCGAAGTCGAGGGTGCCAAACAGGTGCTGGCCCGATACGAGAACGACGATAAAGTCGTCTCCATCTTTCTTCTTCCTCCGTCGCTGGAAGAATTGGAAAAGCGGATCCGGGGCCGGAGAAGCGAAGAAGAGGCGATCATTCAGGAGCGGCTTGGCAAAGCGAAACGGGAAATCGACCTCAAAGGAAATTATCAGTACACGGTGCTGAACGACGATGTCTTGCGCGCGAGCGAAGAGATCAAAGCGATCATTCATTCGCGGCTATGATACGGATTCTCGAAGTCTTGATCGAATATTCTTCCGCCGAACTGGATCGGACGTTTTTTTATGCCTATTCGGGCAAAAACGAAATTCAGACCGGAGTCAGGGTTCTGGTCGATTTTCACCATCGGGAAGTCGTCGGCTACGTGATGAACGTCGTTCCTTTCGACGGAACGCTGGAAGAATACGAAAGCCCGTATATCGTCAAAGAAATCAACGGCATCGTCGACGAAGAGCCGATCCTCTCCGAAGAATTGAGAGCGTTGGCGCGAAAAATCAGCGCGTATTACTTTTCTCCGTTGATCGGCGTTTATCAGGCGATGCTTCCGCCTTCGCTGAAACCGAAGAAATCAGCGCTGAAACAGCCGAAAATCCGTTACGAAACGTGGATTGAAGTCAAAAACGGCGATGAAACCGGACTGACTTTCAAACAGGCCGAAGTTCTTGAAACCGTTCGTCGGAATCAAAGAGTTCTTAAAAGCGACTTGCCGGCTCATCTGGTCAAGGCCCTGTACGAAAAGGGAAAGATCGACTTTGTCCGGAAAGAGAAAATCCGTTCCGTTTCCGAATCGATTTTCGGAAAAGACGAATCCGCTTTGAACGATCAGCAACAGTTGGCTCTAAACGCGATTCTCGACGGCGAAGAATCGACTTACCTACTGGAAGGCGTGACCGGAAGCGGCAAGACGGAAGTTTACCTTCACGCGGCCAAAGCGATGATCGCCGAGGGAAAGACGGTGCTGATGCTGGTTCCGGAAATCTCGCTGACGCATCAGATGGTCCGACGGTTTTCCGAACGGTTCGCGCGCATCGCGATTCTTCACTCGGGACTGACTTCGGGCGAAAAATACGATCAGTACCGCCTGATCAGCCAGGGGAAAGTCGACATCGTCATCGGCGCGCGCAGCGCGATCTTCGCGCCGTTAAAGAATCTGGGTCTGATCATCATCGACGAAGAGCAGGCGGAAACCTACAAACAGGAAAATCCGCCGTATTATCATGCCCGCACGGTCGGAGAATTCCGCCGGGATTCTACCGGCTGCAAACTCGTTCTGGGCAGCGCGACGCCGACGCTTGAAACCAAGACGAAAGCGCTGAAAGGGCTGTACCGTCAACTCACGCTGACCAAGCGGTTCAACGACGCGCCTCTTCCGAAAACCCGCATCGTCAATCTGCTCGATTTGCAGAATCTCGACAACGAATCGGCGCTTTTTTCCGTCCCGCTCAGGGAGAAAATTCAGGATCGGTTGAACAGAGGGGAACAGGTCATGCTGTTGATCAACAAGCGGGGGTACGCTCCGTACATTCAGTGCAGCCGGTGTCATCGGGTCCTGAAATGTCCGACATGCGACCGGGCGCTTTCCTATCACAAGGAAGAGAATCTGTTGAAATGCCATCATTGCGGTTATGTCGAGGAAATGCGGCGGAAATGTCCGAATTGCGATGCCGAACGCTTCTACAAAATCGGATTCGGAAGCGAAAAGGTGCTGGAAGAAGCGCAACGCCTCTTCCCTTCGGCCCGATGCGCGCGTCTGGATTCCGACGTGGCCGGGGTCAAAAATCGCGTGAGAGACATTCTCCGCGACTTTGAAAACCGGAAAACCGACATTCTCATCGGCACGCAGATGATCGCCAAGGGACACGATTTCGGAAACGTTACATTGGTCGGCGTCGTTCTCGCGGATCTCGGACTGAATATCCCTTCCTATCGGGCGGGGGAGAGGACCTTCTCCCTGATTACGCAGGCAATCGGCCGCGCCGGAAGAAGCGCCAAAGCCGGAGAAGCGATCATTCAGACCTATTCGCCCGACCACTATGTGATCTACGACAGTTCCGTGCAGGATTATTCGCGCTTTTTCAACGAAGAGATGGCGTACCGAAAGATGAATCAGAATCCGCCTTACGTTTATCTGACGATGCTGACGCTTTCTTCGTCGGACGAGAACGATCTGATCGACGCGGCGGATTTCGTCAAAAAGGATCTGGAAGCCCGTTTTGCTTCGCGCAAGGTGGAAGTCATCGGTCCGAGCGAGCCGTTCATCGTCAAAGTCAACGGCCTGTACCGACGGAAGATCCTTCTCAAATACAAGAAGCGGGAAGACGTCGAAACGGAAATCCGGGAACTGATCGGACGGGTCGTCCGGCGGAAAGGGCTGACCTTGCAGATAAACGTTGATCCGGACAGCGATTATTGATTTCATTTTTTTCTCGGATTATGTATAATAAATTACGGAGGTTCGCACTATGGTCATCATTTCTTACACCGGTCTGGATTTGTATCTGATCGGAGAACTCAACGGGAAAATCCACGCTTCCGTCAGCCGGATTCTGCACGTCGACGAAGAGGAAATCGTCTTTTCCGCCTACGATTCGTTCGTCTTTTACAAGGGACACGAGCAGACATCGATTCATCTGGTCATCAAAGTGGAGATGGACGAAGCGTTGAGAAAGTATCAAAAAGATCTTGCGGATTATCTGATCGAAACCGGCAAAGAATATTCCTTGCATTCGTTCGTCTATTTTCAGTATTTCCGGAAAGAGGATACATATTTAAGCGTCAACGAAGATTATCCCCGCTACCTGACCGCGCAGAATGAGGCGACGGAAGAGGAATACGACGAGGACAAAGAATACAGCGAAGAAGAGTTGTATACCGGAAATATTTTCAAAGATTTCGAAGAAGACGGCGGGGTCGGCTTCGATTCAATCCGAAAAAAGTAAACCGCGGAAGGAGAAGGAAGTATGAGTATTCTGGATTATGCGTATCAGTTGCTGTGCAAACTGAAAAACAAGGAGATGACGTTCAGTTTCGTCATCAACAAAAAGATCGGGGCGAACGAAATCGACGCGCCGCTAGTCATGCCCTTGAAAGACGCGATGAAAGCGGTGGTCAACCGATATTATTTCCTGGCGTGGGAAGTCAAGCACTATCTGAAAGGAATCGCTTTGAGCGAAAGCGAACTCGACGTGCTGGTATTGGCTTTGGCTCTGACCCGGTATTCAAGAAATCTGGACGCGGGAAGGATTGAGAGCGAACTGACGGCTTTCCTTTCCGAAAGCGGAAGTGCGCTGGATACGGAAACGGTTCTGAAAATGATCGGGGAACTGAAAGAAAAGACGACGACTCTGCCCGATGCTTTCAACGAAAACTTCTCCAAAAAAATCAGCCTGAATTACGCTTATCCGGAATGGCTGGTTTCGATGATGCGTAAGCACTACGGAACGCGTTTTACCTACAAGAGCATCGCCGCGAGCCGAAAAAGCACGCCGATTTCGATCTGCACCAACGAGATTCTGACCGACGGAATCGAGGACGAGGCATTCGAGAAAACTGAGACGACGGCGAACAGTTACTTCTACGTCGGAAAGAAAAAACTCTTTGAAGAAGAACTGTTTTTGAGCCGGAAAGTGTTCGTGCTGGATCAAAGCGAACAGAAAGTCCTCGACAATCTGAAAATCGTTCAGGGGGAGAGGATTCTGATGTACGGAAAATTCGAGCCTTCGTTCGTCGTCGATACGCTGGTGAAACTGATGGATTTGGGGAAAGTCCGCGTCGCTCTGGATCATCCCGATACGGTCAACGCGCTACGGAAGGTCGTCGGAAAATTCCGCTTCCGTTCCTGCGAGGTTTTTGAAAGTCCTCTGAATCTGATCTGCACGCATTCTTCCGACGACAACGATCGGGTGATCGTTCTTCCGGAAAGTAGCGAATTAGGGCTGGTCCGAAAGAAACCGGAGGTCCTCCTTTCGCTGAAAAAAGAGGATCTGGACGCCTATATCGAAGGGCAGACGGCCGTCCTGAACGAAATGGGACAGTACGTGAAGAACGACGGCGAACTCGACTATCTGGTTCCGACGCTCAACAAGAAAGAGTCGTTCGGCCTGATCCGTCAATTTTTGGATATGCACCCTCAGTTCGGTCTGATCGAAGAAAAAACGATTTTTCCTTTTGAATACAGAGGAGAGGGGATTTATTACGCCCGACTGAGAAAGTTAGGAAAATGACATGGTCAATCTTTACGGTCTCACATTAAACAAACTGGAAACTGAGATGATCCGGGAGGGTCAGAACAAATATCGGGCAAAACAACTTTTTACGTGGATTTACGAAAAAGAAGTTATCGATTTTGAGGCGATGAGCGATATTTCCAAAAAGTTTCAGGAAGTGCTGAAAGAGAAATACTGCCTGGAAAAGCCGAAGATTTTTCTTCGTCAGGACGCTTCCGACGGCACGGTCAAACTGTTACTCGAACTGAGCGACGGAGAGAAAATCGAAACGGTTCTGATGCGCTACAATTACGGCAACGTCGCCTGCGTATCCAGCCAGGTCGGCTGCAACATGGGCTGTTCGTTCTGCGCTTCCGGTCTTTTGAAAAAACAACGGAATCTTTCCGTCGAGGAGATGGTCGGCGAAGTGCTGATTCTCAACGACATTCTGAAAGAGGAAAACCAGAAGATCACCCACGTCGTGGTGATGGGAACGGGCGAACCTTTCGACAATTACGACAACGTCATCGATTTCGTCCGCATCGTCAACGATCAGAAAGCGTTGGCCATCGGCGCGCGGCACATCACGGTTTCCACCTGCGGAATTCCCGATAAAATCGTCCGTTACGGACAGGAGGGGTTGCAGATCAATCTGGCGATCTCGCTCCATGCGCCGAATAACGCCCTTCGAAACCGCCTGATGAAAGTCAACAAGGCTTATCCGTTAGAAACGTTGATCCCCGCCGTGGCGAAGTACATCGCTCTGTCCGGTCGTCGGGTTACCTACGAATACATCATGCTCAAAGGCGTCAACGATTCTCTGGAACACGCGCGGGAACTGGTCGAACTCATCCGACCGACTTACGCGTATGTCAATCTGATTCCGTACAATTCGGTCAGCGAAAACGGATTCCGTCGCGCCGACAATGCGCAGGTCCGTTTATTCATGGACTATCTGATCAAGCACGGAGTCAATACGACGATCCGCAAGGAATTCGGAAGCGATATCGACGCCGCGTGCGGACAGTTGCGCGCGAAACACGAGAAAGGCCGGCTATGATCTACGCGCGGACCGATCGGGGGATCGTCAGAGACAGCAACGAGGACAACGTTGAAGTTTTTACCTGCGGCGAAATCACTTATCTGATGGTGCTCGACGGCATGGGCGGCCATAACCGGGGGGATACCGCTTCGTCTCTGGCTATGAGCGAATTGAAGAAGGAATTGACGAAAAAGGAAAACTTTCATTCGGTTTTTTCTCTGCGCCGATTTATCCTTCGCGCGATCAAAAAGGCCAACCGCGCGGTCAACGAACTGGGAAGCACGCTGATGGAATACGCCGATATGGGAACGACCCTCGTGCTGACCGCTTTGATCAAAGACCTCGTTCTTCTGTTCAACGTCGGCGATTCGCGCTGTTACGCGATGAAAGAAGGAAAGATGCGCCAGATCAGCGAAGATCAGACTTACGTCGAATTCCTTTACAAAACGGGAAAAATCACTTTTGAAGAGAAAAAGACGCACCCGAAGAGGCACGTTCTGATGAATGCGCTGGGAACTTACTCGACGATCAGCATCGCCACGAAAATTCTCCGGGAAAGTTTCGATAAAATCTTGCTTTGCTCGGACGGATTATATAATATGGTTGATGACGAATATATCGAACGGATTTTGAAAAAAGACGGTCCGATAAAGGAAAAAGTGGATGAATTGATCGAATTATCCAATCTCAACGGAGGAAAGGATAATATCGCCGTTGCACTGTGGGAGGCTGACAGATGAGATTACAGGAAATTATCGACGAAAGATACAAAATCAAATCGCTTCTGGGCGAGGGAGGCATGGCGGAGGTCTATCTCGCCGAAGATCTGATCACCCGAAAGGAAGTCGCAGTCAAAATCATCAAGGAAGACACGATGAAAAATCCGGTCAATCTGACCCGGTTTGAAAGGGAGGCCCGCGCGGCGGCGAGTTTGAATCATCAGAACATCGTCCGCGTCATCAACATCGGCACGTACGAGGGTAAACCGTATATGGTCAACGAACTGATCAAGGGACAGACGCTTCGGAACGTGCTGAACGTCCGGGGAAAGTTTTCGGTGCTGGAAGCCTGCGACATCATGTATCAACTTTGCTCGGCGGTCATTCACGCGCATCAGCACGGCGTCATTCATCGGGACATCAAACCGCAGAACGTCTACATCACCGGCGATTCGACGGTCAAACTCGGCGATTTCGGGATCGCCACGTTTCAGAACGCTTCCAAAGTCACGCGAAGCGAAGTCGTCGTCGGTTCGGTTCATTATCTCGCCCCGGAGATTTCACAAGGAAATCCGGCGAGCGTGAAATCGGATATCTACGCGCTGGGAATCACGTTTTTTGAATTGCTGACCGGTAAGGTCCCTTTCGACGACGAGTCGCCGGTTACGGTCGCCTTGAAGCACATCAAGGACAAGATGCCTTCGGTTCGGAAATTCAATCCGAAAGTCCCGCAGTGCATCGAAAAGATCATCAACAAGGCTTGCGACAAAAATCCGGCTTCCCGTTACAAGAGCGCGTTCGAGATGCGCAAGGATATCGATCGGATTCTGCGCGATCCGACCATCATCAACAAGAAGAGTTTCTTCCAGAAATTGTTCGGTAAAAAGAGCAAATGAGAGGAAAAGTCATCGCCACGGTCGGGGGAGTCTACAAGGTTCAGACCGATTCAGCACATTGCCATAGCGTCAAACCGCTCGGGGTACTGAAACACAGGAAGATTCAGATCGTCGTCGGAGACGATGCGGAAATTGATCTTTCCGATTCGACTCTGACGGATATCTATCCGCGGAAAAATCTGCTGATCCGTCCCAGAATCGCCAATATCGATCTGGGCATCGTCGTCATCAGCGCCGATAAGCCGCAGTTTTCCAGTTATCTTCTCGACAAGTTTCTCACTTTGCTCAATTTCAGCGGCATCCGGCCTCTGGTCGTTTTGTCCAAATCCGACTTGACCGACGAAAAAACGATCGGACGAATCGTCGGACAATATCGGAAAATGGAAATCGAAGTGCTTCCGTACTCCCGGTCGGACGAAGCCGCTTTCGCGGAGATTCTCAGAAGAATCGAGGGAAAAACGGCGGCGTTCATGGGGCAAAGCGGCGTCGGGAAATCGAGTCTGATCAATCGCATCGATTCCGGTTTTTCCCGCGCGGTCGGGGAGTATTCGCAATCGCTGGGACGGGGAAAGCATCAGACCAAAGAAGTCGTTTTGCTTCCGTACCGGAACGGATTCATCGGCGATACGCCGGGGTTTTCCTCGTTGGAACTGCCCTTTTACAAGGAGGATCTGGCGCGCTTTTCTCCTTGCGCCGATCGGTTTTATCTTTCGTGCCGGTACGACGACTGCCTGCATCGGAACGAGCCGGACTGTAAAGTCAGGGAGAGCGTTTTTCAAGGAGAGACGGACGAGGAAAACTATCGCAATTACCTGACGCTGTCGGACGAATTGCCGTCCAGAAAGGATCGATACCAATGAGAAAAACGGAAGTGAGTCCTTCGGTTTTAGGGGTGGAAAAAGACCGCCTGAAAGAAACCTGTCTTCAATTGATCGCTTCCGGCGCCGACTGGATCCATTTCGACGTCATGGACGGACGTTTCGTCGCGAATTGCTCGTTCACCGACGGAGAAATCGATCTGCTGGACGACCTGTTTCCGAACCGGATTCTCGACATTCATCTGATGTGCGCCGAACCGGGGAAGATTCTTCCGTCTTATCTGAAAAAATCGGCGGCTTTCGTTTCCGTTCACGCGGAGACGACCGACGTTGCGGAACGTCGTTCTCTGTCCGATCGGATCCGGAAAGCGGGCATTCGCGCAGGACTGGTTCTCAATCCGGAAACGCCGGTGGAAGCCATCCTGGAATCGGTTGCCTTTTTCGACCTGATTCTGGTCATGTCGGTACATCCCGGCTCAGGCGGTCAACCCTTCATGAACGAAAGTCTGGAAAAAATCCGCGCGCTCGACGATTACCGGAAAAAGCACCGCCTTGCCTATCGCATCGAAGTGGACGGCGGCATCAACGAAACGACCGGAAAGTCGTGCAAAGAAGCCGGCGCGGATATTCTCGTCAGCGGATCATATATTTTAAAGAGCGACGACTTCGCTTCGAAAATCGAAAGGCTGAAATCCCATGCGTGAAATCTACATTACCGCGGTTCTGCTCGTCGTCTTCGTCTGCGCGATGATCATCGGATTGTCGATCGTCAATCACGGGCAGAAGAAAAAGTACAGTTTTCTGAAAAATTTTCCGTTTGAAATGAAATCGGACAATCTGAGTCTGACGGTGATTTTTCGTTTTACGCTGGCGCTTTTCTGCGGCGTTTCTTCGGTGGAAAGCCTGCTCCTCTTTTTTCTGGAAGGAATGTATCTGATCGAAAAAGCGCTGGCGTTAGTCCTGATTCTGAACAGTTTTCTGCTCGTCAGTCTCTTCATCATCGACACGCGGAATTATTACGTTCACGCCGTTACTTCGATCCTGTTCATGTCTTTGAACGCCGCGTCCTATCTTCTGCTGTTCTATTTGCCGATCCGCGATGCGTTTTCGTTCTATCCCGTCTGGCTCAGCGTCGTCGCGGCGGTGATCGCCGTCGTGCTGCTCGGATCGGAGATCGGCATCTTTTTCAACAACTGCTTCCGGTTAAAAAAAGACGGACAGGGAAATTATACGCGGGGAAAGGTGTTCCCCCTCGCGTTCGGGGAATGGGTGAACGTTTTTGCCTATGTTCTTCTTTTTCTGATCGTCATTCTGGATTATATCCTCAAACTGAGCGCGTGAGAAGAAGCCGAAAATAAAAAAAGGTCGGGTTTGCCGACCTTTTGCTTTTCCGGAATTACGCGCCGGTTTTGCTGGACTTGTTCAACGTCTTAATAGCCCGTGCGGATAATTTCATCGTTACAACGCGTCCGTTGATATTGACTTTTACTGGTTGTAAATTGACATTCCATCTTCTACGAGTCGCTATTAAGGAGTGTGAACGTTTGTTCCCGCTTAAAGGACCTTTACCAGTAATCGGACATACTCTTGCCATTTTCCTACCTCCTTAAAAAATGCGATTGATCGCTTACTTGATAAGTTTAGCAAATCCGATATCTCTTTGCAAATAGATTTTTACAGAAAACGAAGATTTTAGAAAACGACATGGTTTTTTCTGAGCCCTTTCGGATAGCGGTTGTTGATCCGGCCGCGAACCGCCTTTCCCCACCCCAGCGCGTTTCCCTGATATTTCACCCATACGGCGCCTTCTTCGCAAGGAAGAGAAAGCGCTTCTCCGTTCAGGTAGCGGAGGGTTTCTTCTCCGGACAATTCGATCGAATTCGGATAGTCCCGGATATATCGGGAAAGGGCATGGTCTAATTCAAATCCGTATTTTTCCTTGACCCCGATTCGGACTCCTCCGCGGAGAACGCGAAGTTTGCGGAAATCAAAGCGGCGGGGAAGCCGGTAAAAGGCGCGATTGGAAGAGTAGAGATAACCTTTGACCCCGAAGAGACTTTCTTCTTCGCAAGCGGGCGCATTGCAGACGGACTCGCCCGGCTTTCGGATCAGGCAATAATAATGACCTTCGCCGGGAAAGCGATGAGGAAACAGGTGGACGCCGTATCCGCTTTCCGAAACGTAAAAGCCGGAATATTCGGGAAGGCTTTCCGCTTCTGCGTCGCTGGAACAAAGAAGATGAGCGATGACCTCTTCGGCCTCTTCATAGGAGAACGAACAGGTGGAATAGATCATCTTTCCTCCGGGTTTAAGAAGGCGATAGGCTTTGACGATCAGGTCTTTCTGCACTTCCGCGCAGGCGCGCACTTTGGCATACGTCCAGTCTTCCCGCATTTTCGTCTCCTTGCGGAACATTCCTGAACCGGAACAGGGTGCATCCAGAATGATCTTGTCGAAAAAGTTCGCATAGGAAGCAAAATCCTCGATTGAATTCCGGGTGACAATCACATTGCCGAATCCCATTCTTTCGACGTTGGAGGACAGTAAGCAAGCCCGGGTTGAGGAAATCTCGTTGCTGACAATCAATCCCCGATCGGCTTTCAGAATGGCGGCGTGCGCCGTTTTTCCGCCCGGCGCGGCGCATAAATCCAGAACGATGTCTTCTTTTTCCGGGCGGAGAAAAAAAGAGGCCAGCGCCGAACATGGCTCGAAAAGGTAATACAGGCCTTGTTCGTGAAAGATGTGTTTTCCCAACGGATCGGTCTCTTCGTCGTAAAGAAAGCAATGTTCCGTCAGAGGGTGGGGAACAAGCGAAGAAAAGCGGCTCAGAAGAAACGCATCGTCGATTTTCAGCGCGTTGACGAGAACCGATTTCCGCGCTTTTCCGTCGAGAGAACGAACCAAGTCGGCGATTTCGCGATCGGGCAGATATTTTTTCAGATGTTCTTGGAATTCCATGGATTTCACCGGAAATCAGTATAACAGAAAAAAGATCCTTTGCGAACAGAAAGTGCGATAAACGCAGAGGATTTGTAGTTTAAAGGAAAAAAAAGAAAAGACCGGCGAAATGTAGTTTCATTTTTTCGGAAAATTGGTTATAATTCCTAATTAAAGGAGGTCCGTGATTGTTGAAAGCGTGGTCGAAAAGAAAGAAAGCCGTCGTCCTGTACGGAGTCGTCAGTCTGATTTTGATTTTCCTTTCGATGATCGGACTTTTTTTCGGCGAATGGGCGAGCGTGGCGGTCACTTCCGTCAGCGTGCTTTTCGGCTTCCTCAATCTCTTGATCTATCTTCACGGAGACGGGGACATCGCCCCGGACGGATTGAAGGCTTCGTTCGCGCTTCACGCGCTGTTGAGATGCCTCGTGCTGATCGCCGCGCTGACGATTTCGGCTCTGATCGTGTATTTTTCGATGGGCGAACCGGCGCAACGGGTGCGTTACTCGATGGTGCTTTTGTCGGCTTTGCCGTTTCTGACGGATACGGCGATCGTCGTTTACGTAGGCATGAAGGAGTAGAAAATGTCTGAGGAACTGATCGATTCATTGTTTCATTTCGGCTGGGATATGTTTTCCGGCGAAGTGATTATGTCGCTGATCGTGATGGGCATCATCGCGCTTCTTTCTTTCGTCATCTATTTTGCGTTCCGGAAAGCCGATCCGCTGAAACCGGATCGCGGTTTCGTGATGATCGTGGAAACGCTCGTGGAGAAATTGGAAAATTTCACCGAGGAAATGATGGGGAAGAAATGGCGTTCGTTCGCCGGTTACATTCTGGGCTTGGGCGCTTACCTCGCTTTCAGTTTTCTGGTCTCCCTGATGGGATTTCCGGGACCGTTCACGTATCTGGGCAATACGGTGTCTATCGCTCTTTGCACCTTCCTTCTGATTCACATCACGGCGATCAGAAAGAACAAACTCCGCTACTTCAAACGCTATGTCGATCCGATTCCCGTTTTACTTCCGGTCAATCTGCTTTCGATGTGGTCGCCGCTATTGTCGCTGTCCTTGCGTCTTTTCGGAAACGCGCTGGCAGGATATACGCTGATGACGATCGTCTACTATTTTCTGGGAATGCTTTCCGACGCGATTTTCGGCTCGTTCGTCGTTTCGGGCGTGTCGAGCATTCTTCTCCCGCCTCTGATCACTCCGGTTCTGCACGCCTATTTCGACGTGTTTTCCGGTGCGATACAGACATTGATATTCGTGATGCTGACGATGATGTTCATTTCTCAGGAGGATCCCGACGAGGGAGACGAAATCGGGAATGCGCTCAGCGTTCAGAAAGGAAAAGCGTAAGGAGGTGAGAATATGGATATGCGATATATCGGCGCGGCTCTCGCGGTTCTGACCGGATTCGGCTGTGCGATCGGCGAAGGCCTGATCTGCACCAAAGCCGTCGAAGGCATGGCGCGAAACCCGGAAATGTATTCAAAACTGCGTACGGCGATGATCATCGGCTGTTCGCTGACCGAAACGACCGGCATTTACGGTCTGCTGATTGCGATTTTGTGCTTGTTTGCAGCGTAGTAAGGAAGGAAATATGAAAATTTTATTGAAAAGTATTTCTTTAAACGGCGGGCTGGAACTTCCTGACGGAGAAGAATTCGTCAGCAAGGTTTTTCCCAACATCTGGGCGTTTCTGGTTCAATTCCTCGCTTTCATCGTGATGATGCTCATCGTCATCAAATTCGCGTACAAGCCGGTCAGCCGGTTTCTGAGCAAACGGAGAGAGTACATCGCCGACAATCTGCGTCAGGCCGACGAGAAGAACGCCAAAGCAGAGGCCAACGTTATCGATTCGATGGAACAACTGAGCCGGGCGAAAAAGGAGGCCGTCGAAATGATCGGCGATGCGGAAAAAGAGGCGCAGAAAGAACGGGAACGGCTGATGCAGCAAGCGCAGGAAGACATTGCCCGGAAGAAAGAACAGGCCCGGGAAGAGATCGAAAGAGAAGAGCAGAAGGCGATCCGGCGCGTTCACGACGAAGTCGTTTCGCTGGCTTATGAAACTTCGAAGAGCATCTTGCAGAGGGAAGTCTCCGACGAAGACGACAAAAAAATGGTCGATGACTTCGTTAACGATCTGATGGAGAAAAAATAGCCGATGGACTCCCTGTATGCCCGTTATGCCGGCGCGATGTTTGCCCTTGCCGAAGAAGAAAAGAAAATCGAAGACTATCGTCTGGAATTCAAAAAACTGAAAACCGTTTTTCTGGAAAACGAAGAACTGATTCGGTTGCTTTCGTCGTACTTTTTGGAAAGCGAAGAGAAAGACGGCATTATCGATCGGGTTTTCTTTGACGCGGATCCGCTGACGAGGAATTTTCTCAAAGTGGTTTCCCAGAACCGGAGAATGGATTGCATCGTGCGGATCATCGACGAATTCGTCGGACGGTGCGACGAAAGTCTGGGCATTCTCGAAGGAACGGTCTATTCGTTCCGCGCTTTGGACGAAACGGAGATGGCACGGCTTTCCGATGCGCTGTCGGCGCGTTTAAACAGTAGGGTCGAGTTGACCAACAGCGTCGATCCGCACCTGCTCGGCGGCGTTAAAATCATCGTCGGGGATCGGATTTTCGACGGTTCGGTCAAAAACAAATTAGAAAAAATGAAAGATACATTGCTTTCGGGAGGTTACAATGGAGATTAAATCGAATGAGATTGCGAATCTGATCAAAAAGCAGATCCGGAACTACGCGCATAAAATTGAATCGAATGACGTGGGAACGGTCATCAGCGTCGGCGACGGAATCGCGACGGTGTACGGCCTCGACAAGGCGATGCTTTCGGAATTGCTGGAATTTCCGCACGGAGTGTACGGAATGGTGATGAATCTGAACGAAGACAGCGTCGGAGCGATCCTTTTCGGCAACGATTCTCTGATTGAAGAAGGAGATCTGGTCAAACGGACGCATCAGGTCGTGGAAGTCCCCGTCGGCGATGCTCTTTTAGGACGGGTCGTCAACGCGCTGGGACAGCCGATCGACGGACTCGGCGAAATCGCCGCCGAAAAAAACCGCCCGATCGAACGGATCGCGCCGGGCGTGATGACGAGAAAATCGGTCGACGTGCCGTTAGAAACGGGAATCAAAGCGATCGACACGATGATTCCGATCGGACGGGGGCAGCGAGAACTCATCATCGGCGACCGTCAGACGGGAAAAACGGCGATTGCCGTCGATACGATCATCAATCAGAAAGGAAAGGACGTTCTCTGCGTATACGTGGCGATCGGACAGAAGAATTCCACCGTCGTCCAGTTGGTCGAAAAACTGAAAGAATTCGATGCGATGTCCTATACGACCGTCATTTCGGCGACGGCTAGCGAACTGGCGCCGCTCCTGTACATCGCTCCGTACGCCGGAGTTACGATCGCGGAAGAATGGATGGAACGGGGAAAGGACGTGCTGATCGTCTATGACGATCTTTCCAAACACGCGGTCGCTTACCGCACGCTTTCCTTGCTTTTGAAGCGGTCGCCGGGAAGAGAAGCCTATCCGGGCGACGTCTTCTATCTCCATTCGCGACTGTTGGAAAGAGCCTGCCGCCTGAATGAAGAATGCGGAGGCGGTTCGATCACCGCTTTGCCGATTATCGAAACGCAGGCGGGGGATATTTCGGCTTACATTCCGACCAACGTCATTTCGATCACCGACGGACAGATTTTTCTGCAAAGCGAATTGTTCAACGCCGGACAGCGCCCTGCGATCGATTCGGGTTTATCCGTTTCCCGCGTGGGAAGTTCCGCGCAATACAAATGCGTCAAGCAGACCGCCAAAGCGCTGAAAATCGAATTGGCGAGTTACCGCGAACTGCAAGCCTTCGCCCAGTTCGGATCGGATCTGGACGAAGTCACGAAGAAAACGTTGATTCACGGCGACGTTTTGATGGAAGTTCTGAAACAGAATCAGTACGCGCCGATGGATTTCGTCCGTCAGACCGTCGAGATTTTTACCGTTCAGCACCGCTATCTGGATTCGCTTTCCAAGGAAAAGGTCCGCCCTTTCCTCGATCGCCTCTGGATTCATCTGAAAAAAGATCACGCCGATATTCTGGAAGAAATCCGGACTGAAAAGGCCCTCTCCGACACGTTGGTGAGCCGTTTAAAAGACGTCATCGCCTCGATCAAAGAGTCGTTGGCCGATTAAAGCGAAGGAAAGAATATGTCTCAGGGATTAACGAAAACCAAAAGAAGAATCCAGTCAATCACTTCCACCCGAAAGATTACCAAAGCGATGGATTTAGTCGCCACGGTCAAACTCAAAAGGTGGCGGGAAAGCATGGAGAACACGCTGTATTATCTTCGCAATCTGGAAGAGATCGTTTTTTCCTGCTCGTGCAGCGAAAAGGACCGGGAAGAAATTCCGGAACTGAAAGCGGTCGTATCGGATTCCCGTCTGCTCGTCGTCGTCACTTCTTCGTTGGGGTTATGCGGCGGATACAATTACAATCTCTACAAATTTCTCGACGGGCAATTGAATAAAAACGACAAGGTGCTGATCGTCGGCACGAAAGGGTACGCGCATTATGCAAACGGATCTTTTGATCCGGATCCGCGATATCTGAATCTGCTCGATAAATTCGATTATGCAAAGGCTTCCGATCTGGTCAGAGAGATCGTAACCGCGTACCGAAGCGGAAAATACAGGGAAGTCGTCCTGATTTCGACGACATACCGGAATTCGCTGACGTTCGTTCCCGAAGAAACGCGCCTGTTACCGTTAAGCGGCGTATTCGCGGACGATGCCGGTTCGATCCTCTACGAACCGAACCGGGGAGAAGTCCTGAAAGAACTGATTCCGAAGTATCTGAATACGTTGGTTTATGCGAAAATGACGGAAGCGATCGTCTCTGAATACGCTTCCCGAAGAAACGCGATGGACAGCGCCAACGACAATGCCGACGAATTGCTGGAAAAATTGCAGATCGAATTCAACAAAGCCAGACAGGCCGCGATCACGCAGGAAATCACCGAAGTGGTCGGCGGCACAATCAATAAGTAGGAGGAAATGAAATGAGTGATTATCGTTACGGTACGATCGTACAGGCCATCGGACCGATCGTCGACGTCAAATTCGAGAAAGAACACCTGCCGAAACTGTTGACCGCGCTGAAAGTGGAACTCGGCGACGGGAACACGCTGACCATCGAAGTCCTTCAACACATCGGCGACGATATCGTTCGCGCGGTTTCGATGGGCGCGACGGACGGTCTGGTGCGCGGAATGCGCGTTCAAAATACGGACGCGCCGATTTCGGTACCGGTCGGCGAACAGACGTTGGGGCATATGTTCAATGTACTCGGCGATCCGATCGACGGCACTTCGCCGGAAGCCTACGCCTCCTGTCCTCGCCTTCCGATTCATCGCGCCGCGCCGAAATTTGAAGATCAGAGCACATCGACCGAAATTCTGGAAACGGGAATCAAGGTCATCGACCTGCTCTGTCCGTACGTCAAAGGCGGTAAGGTCGGCCTGTTCGGCGGTGCCGGCGTGGGAAAAACCGTCCTCATTCAGGAGTTGATCAACAACGTGGCTACCGAACGGCACGGTCTGTCGGTCTTCGCCGGAGTCGGCGAACGTTCCCGCGAAGGAAACGACCTCTATTTTGAAATGAAGTCCAGCGGCGTGTTGAGCAAGACGGCCTTGGTTTTCGGGCAGATGAACGAACCTCCCGGAGCGCGTATGCGCGTGGCTTTAAGCGCGTTGACGATGGCCGAATATTTCCGCGACGTTAAAAATCAGGACGTTCTGCTCTTTATCGACAACATCTTCCGCTTTACGCAAGCGGGAAGCGAAGTGTCGGCGTTAATCGGAAGGATGCCTTCCGCAGTCGGTTATCAGCCGACTCTGGCGACGGAAATGGGGCAATTGCAGGAACGGATCACCTCGACGAAAAACGGTTCGATCACGTCGATTCAGGCCATTTACGTTCCTGCCGACGATCTGACCGATCCGGCTCCGGCGACGACGTTCTCGCATCTCGATGCGAAAACCGTTCTGGACAGAAATACCGCGGCGTTGGGTATTTATCCGGCAGTCGATCCTCTGGAATCCTCCTCGAATATTCTCGACCCGAACATCATCGGCGAAAAGCATTATCGGGTTGCCCGGGAAGTTCAGCGGATTCTTCAACGTTATAAGGAATTGCAGGATATCATCGCCATTCTGGGCATGGACGAATTGTCGGAAGAAGACAAGACGCTGGTGAACCGGGCGCGAAGAATCCGGAATTTCCTCTCTCAGCCACTTCACGTTGCCGCCGCATTCAACGGACAGGACGGCATCTATGTGCGAAAGGAAGATACCATTCGCTCTTTCGAGGCGATTCTTTCGGGAAAATACGATCACTATCCGGAAATGTGCTTTCTCTATGTGGGAACGATCGAGGACGTCGAAAAGAAACGCGAGGAATTAGATGGCAAATAAATTGACGATCCGAATGGTTACGCCGGAGGGAAAAAAGAAAGAAGATCAGGCGGAAATCCTCAATGTCGTGACCACTTCCGGAGCCATGGGGATTCTGCCGAAACACTTGCCTCTGGTCGCCGTTTTGGAGATTTCGCACCTGAATTACAGAAGCGACGGAAAACTTTTCGAATATTCGATTTCCGGAGGCGTGATGCATGTGAAGAAGGACGAAGTTCTACTGCTGTTGGAATCGTTTGAATCCAAAGACGAAATCGATTTCGTCCGCGCGGATAAGAGCAGAAAAAGAGCCGAAGAACGCCTCGCTCTGAAAGGGCCGGATATCGATGTCCGACGGGCGGAGATCTCACTGAAAAGGGCGTTGAATCGCCTGAACATGAAATAGGAAAAGAGTGGCGTGCCACTCTTTTTTGTCAACTGTGCGCAAGGATGAGGACGGGAAAGACTTAACGTCCGTCTGAACCGATTTTTCTGACCGGTTTCAGTTCGATATAGCCTCTTGAACCGATCGGTTCCAGTTGGATCCGCGGATTCTCGAAATCCCACCGATAACCTAGTCCGGCCGGATTGTAGCGATTCATCGCCGCCTGAACGTTTTCGATGGCTTCTCCGTAGTTTTCTTCTTCAAACGGTTCGCCCTGAAACATCAGATAAACCGCCTCGTCCAGATCGATGAGATCGAAACCTTCCGGAACAGGACCTCCGTAGTTCTCTTCGACCTCGACGCCCTGAACGTAAAGCGAAGTTCCTTTCCGAATCATTTTTTTCGGCAGATAAAGGCATACCGGTTCCTCGGAAGCAGGGCAAATGCTTTTGAGAATTCCCCAGACATCGCAACCGACTTCGGCACAGTAATCGAAATAATGTTCGGCTCTGATGCCTCTTTTGAGGATAACCTTTCTTTTCGGCTTCGTGATGACGCTGACGAAAACGCTCTTAATTTCGCTCATTTTTTTCTTTTCCTTTCTTTCGGATACGGGGTAAGGAATGAACAAGCCGATCGGCGTCGGTTTTCGGGAATATTCGTAAGGATTGACGCCGAATTCCTTGAAAAAGGCTCTTTGATAACCATCGACGGAAGCATATCCGGAATCCAACGCAACGTCGAGAATCCGGACGTTGAAATCGCGAAGTTTCAATGCCGATAAGGACAGTCGCAGACGACGGATATAGTGGCTCGGAGAGAGTCCCGTCAATTCGGTGAACAGCCGGTAGGAATGCCAGGGAGAATAGTAAGACACAGTTGACAAATCACTGAGACTGACATTCTCGTACAGATGATCCCGAATGTATTCCTGCATTTTTTTGACCGCATCGTATTTGTTCATTGCTCACACCTTCCGTCCCCATTCTATCGGACGGAACTCTTTCCTTCTCGACTTATTTTGCCATCGGACACTCCGGCTCATGCACGCAGTATAACAGATTTCGCACCGGACAGGCAAGATCGGTCGGGTGAAGAAGGCAAGTTGACGGGAAATATGGAAATTCATCGCGGAAGATGATATGATGACAAAAGGTGAAGTCGATGAAAACGGTAGTGCAAGTGGTGAAAAAGGCAAGCGTGACGGTCAACGGAAAGATCGTCTCGGAAATCGGCGAAGGACTTTTGCTTTTCGTCGGTTTTTCTCCGGAAGACAATTCCGAAACGATGAAGAAGACGATTGACAAGACGATGGGTTTACGGATTTTCGCCGATGGTAACGGAAAAACCAATCTTCCGTTCGACCGGGACAGACAGGAAGTTCTTTGCGTTTCGCAATTTACGCTTTACGCGGATATCCGGCACGGAAAGCGACCTTCGTTCACTTTGTGCATGCGCCCTGAAACGGCCGAAATTCTGTACGAAAACACGCTGGATTACCTGAAAGAGTCGGGATACCGCGTTCAAAACGGCATTTTCGGCGCGGATATGAAAGTCGCTTTGGTCAATGACGGTCCCTTTACCCTGATCGTGGACAGCGAGGATTTAAAATGAAAAATAAGAATGAGATCAGAATTCTGGTGGGCTTATCCGGTGGCGTGGATTCCGCGATCGCCGCATACCTGTTAAAGCAGGAAGGCTATCAGGTCGCAGGCGGATTCATGCGGAACTGGGACGCGATCGCCAACGGGGATTTCTTGGGAAATCCGACTCTGAACGAAAGCCAATGTCCGCAGGAAAAGGATTACGAGGATGCCCAAAAGGTTGCTGAGTTATTGGATATTCCGCTTTTGCGCGCCGACTTCGTCAAGGAATACTGGGACGAAGTTTTTACCTATTTTCTGGACGAATATCAAAAGGGAAGAACGCCCAATCCCGATGTCTTCTGCAATAAATACATCAAATTCGATAAGTTTCTGAACTTCGCCAAAGAAAACGGATTCGATTATATCGCTACCGGACACTATGCGAAAAGAATCGACACGGAGCAGGGCGTCGAACTCCATAAATCTTTCGATACCAACAAAGATCAGACCTATTTTCTTTCTCAGGTCAGTCGGAAGCAACTCGGCGAATGCCTTTTTCCGTTAGGGGATATCGACAAAGGCGAAGTGCGAAGACTGGCGCGTGAATTGCATCTTCCGATCGCGGATAAAAAGGATTCAACGGGGGTCTGTTTCATCGGTGAACGTCGGTTTAAGGAGTTCCTCAGCAATTATATCCCCGCTAAAAGGGGGGAGATCGTCGATGTCCTGTCCGGAGAAGTCGTCGGTCATCACGAGGGAGTCCTCTACTATACCTTGGGTCAAAGGCGCGGTCTTGGCATCGGAGGTCTGAAAGGAAAAACTGCCGCGTCATGGTTTGTCGTCGGGAAAGATGTTCATCAAAATCGCCTCTACGTCGCTCAGGGGGAAGAAAACGAGTATCTCCTTTCCGATCGTGCGATCATCACGCGAGTCAATTGGATGGATTCCGAAATGCCGAAGACTCCTCTTCACGTCGGATGCAAATTCCGATACAGGCAGAAAGACCAGGGCGTCGTTTTGAAATTCATCGGAAATGATCGAATCGAACTGATTTTCGATCAGCCGTATAAGGCGGTAACGCCGGGACAGGCCGCCGTGTTTTATTCGGATAATCGATGCTTAGGCGGAGGAATAATCGACGAGATTTACTATCGGGGAAGGAGAAAATAAGGATGATCCGATTGCATTTGAATGACAATCAATGGCCGAACGAAGGAATCGATCACGTCCGGAACGTGGCTCGTGCGATTTTACTCGACGAAAACGACAGCGTTTGCCTTTTGAAAGTCTATGGGTGCGATGCCTTTGGTCTTCGGGATTATTACGAAACGCCCGGCGGGGGAGTCGACGAAGGAGAAACCTTTGAAGAAGCATTGATCCGCGAACTGGACGAAGAAGTCGGCGTCAATGCGGAAATCACGGTTTTTCTGGGAGAAATCACCGATTATTACAATTTGATTAAAAGAAAAAACATCAACCGCTACTATCTTTGCAAAATCGTTCGGAAAACGAAAATTCATCACGAGTCCAAAGGAGATACGTTGATTCAGTCGGTGAATTATTATCCGATTGAAGAGGCAATCGAAAAATATCGTGCCATGTCCGATTCGGGTGTGAGCAAACTGGTCAAGCAAAGAGAACTTCCGATTCTTTTGGAGGCAAAGCGCTTTTTAGATAGCAAAGCAAAGAAATCATCCGATCTTGGCGACAGTGGATGACGGATGCGATTGCAGGGCGTATAATAAATATACCTTGATTCAACGGTTTTTCGTAAAAACTGCAATTATTCTTGATTTCAAGTGTGAATTTGAGGTTTGAGAGTAATGTGAAACAAGGTATGACTCTTACGATTTGCTCGGCGTCTTCCTGTTTATACGCGTTTGAGAGTAATGTGAAACAAGGTATGACTCTTACTATGATTCCGCAGATTTCGGACTTCGCAGGGTTTGAGAGTAATGTGAAACAAGGTATGACTCTTACAACTGTTATCCGCTGCCGTGGTCGTAGCATGTTTGAGAGTAATGTGAAACAAGGTATGACTCTTACGCTAATACCTCCCAAGTGTCGCGTCTTCGTGTTTGATAGTAATGTAAAACAAGATGCCGTAAATCTTACCCTTGCAAAGAACTGCTTTGATCCGTACAACGGCAAAGCAGTTTTGTTTTGAACTCGATGTTTCAATTCTTTTGCAATCGACGATCAATTCGTAGACGGAAGCGCCTTTTAGATTTAAGAGAAACAGGTTCAAATTAACTTGAAAGTCAGGCACTTTTTCCATAGGACCGAAGGATTATGGAAGAAACATAGTGCAATTCTTTTTCAATTTATTTATAATGAATGCAAGGAGAAAAGTTTATGAAAAAATTTCTGAACAAAGTTTTTAATCCGAAAAAAACGGGATTGTTTTGGCTTTATTTTGTCTGCGGCGCTCTGACGCTGATCGTCGGGATCATGCTGATGCCGGTCTGGCAAAACTGCGGATCCTGGTGCTTTTATAAAGACTGGGGATTGCAGATCGTCAATATCATTATCGCTGTATGTTTGGTGCTGTACCTGGCTCTGTTTTTGGTGAAAAAGATTTCCGGCCGTTCAAACGGCGTGATCAAAGTGCTGACGATCGTCGAATTCGTCATTCTCGCTTTGGTTGCGATCGGTTGCATTCTGCAACAGTTTAAGGTCATCAATATCGGCGGTTCGTGCGCGATTCTCGGATTGGCGATGTGGTGTCGCGGCGTTGTGGAAATTTTCCGGGCGTATTATCATCAGAAAGGAAATAACGAAAAATATCCGGTATGGTGGCTCGTCATCGCGGTGGTCTTCGTTTCTCTGGGCGTATATCTGTTCGCCAAACCGTTATTTCAGGACGTCGTGATTCTCTGGATTTTCGTTTGTTTGATTCTTTTGTTCGGCATCGTGCTTGTGGTAGACGGATTTCTCGCTAAACCGGCGGGGAAAAGTCGGTCGCTCAGAAGAAAAAGAACCGTTAGAACTTTCTAACGGTTTTTATGAGGAATGACCATGAAAGTGGGTTTAGTTTCGCTGGGGTGTGCGAAGAATCTGGTCGATTCGGAGATGATCCTCTCCTTGTTTCAAAGAAACGGATTTGAGATCGTGAACGATGAAAACAATGCCGATATTCTCGTCGTCAACACCTGCGGCTTTATCGAAGCGAGCAAACAAGAATCGATCGATACGATTCTGAAAATGACCCGACTGAACAAGATTACAATCGTTACCGGATGTCTTGTTGAGCGGTATAAGGAGGAATTGGAGAAGGAATTGCCGGAAGTCGATTTGTTTTTGGCCATACGGGATTATCCTCATTTTTCCGAACTCGTCACGGCTCTCTTAAAGAGCAAACGGCTTCAAGGCGAACTCGATTTGAATCAGCGGGTACTGGCGACCGAAGAGTTTACCGCCTATCTGAAAATTTCGGAGGGTTGCAACAATCGTTGCACGTACTGCGCGATTCCGTTGATCAGGGGATCGTTTGTTTCGGTCGGCAAATCCGAAATTCTATCTCAGGCGAGGGCGCTACAAAAAAGGGGCGTCAAAGAACTGGTGGTGATTTCGCAAGATACGACCCGATACGGACAGGATATTCAAGAAGACCAAACGGATATCGTCGATCTTCTGAAATCTTTGCTTGAAATCAAAGAATTCGCATACATTCGCCTGCTGTATCTGTATCCCGACGAAATCACGGACGATCTGATCGATTTGATCGGCAGCGAACCTCGTTTGACCCCTTATTTCGATATACCGATTCAGCACTGCTCCGATCGCATTCTGAAAGCGATGCACCGGCGCGGAAGTAAAGAAGAACTGATCGCTTTATTTCAGAAAATTCGGTCCAAAGTGCCGTCCGCAGTACTGAGGACGACGCTGATCGTCGGATTTCCGGGTGAAAGCGATGAAGATTTTGAAGAATTGGTCGAGTTCGTAAAAGAAATCGAGTTCGATCATCTGGGTGCGTTCACATATTCGCGCGAAGAAGAAACGCCGGCCTACGATTTTCCGGATCAGATCGCGGAAAACGTGAAAAAGAGTCGGTACAAAAGAATTATGCGCGTTCAGCAAGCGATTTCCCGAAAAAGAAACCGGGCGCGCATCGGAGAAATCCATCGGGGCATTGTCGTTGACCGGACGGATGAGGGGTTGTACGGACTGAGAAGTCATTTCAACGCGCCGGACGACATTGACGGCAAGATCGTTTTTTCCGCCTGGAAGGCGCTGAACATCGGCGATATCGTCGAGGTTAGGATTACGGCTTGCGACAGTTACGATTTATACGGCGAATTGATCGATTGATTGAAAAAAATGCATATATTAACATATAGGTGTTGATCTATGCTTTTTTCTAACAACAAAAAGAACCGGGCGTATTCAAAAAGAATTTTCAGATCGATCGAAGATAAATTGCACGGAATCGATCAGGAAATGGCCAGCGAATATTTGTCATGGCTCGATAAGAAAACCTATTACCTGAAAAAGACGTACGATAAAGAGGGCTATGGTTCTCAGCCGGACAGTTTGTCCAGAGGCGATGTCGTCTGGGTGGAATTCGGCATTAACGTCGGTACGGAACTTTCGGATTACAAGACGAAAGGACATTATGGCGTGGTCTGGAACGTCGATTTGGGAAACGTCGTCGTCATTCCTTTGTCCAGCAGGGAAACCACCGGCTCGGAACTGACATACGATTTAGGCGTGATCGATGGCCTGAACGAAAAGGAAAACACGCATTCTTATTTGAAATTAGACGCGATCCGATCGGTTTCCAAGAGAAGGATCGGCCGAATGAACAATAAAGAAACGGGAAAGATCACACTGGACAAGAATCGGGTCGAAATGATCAAAAAGGCGATTTTTAATTCTTTTATCCGATAGATTCTTTTATAATGAAAGCATGGAGAGACAAAGAGCCGTTCATACTTTGGACTTGTTCAAAGACGAGAATTCCCGGATTCTGATTCTGGGCTCATTCCCGAGCATTCAATCGCGCGGGCAGAATTTTTACTACATGAACAAAACGAATCGTTTTTATCAGGTGCTTTCCGCGCTGTACGGCGAAGATTTTTATTCCGTATCGGTGGAAAAAAAGAAGGAATTGCTTCGCAAACATCGCATCGCTTTGTTCGACGTGGTTACCGAATGCGAGATTTCGCTTTCCAGCGACAGTTCGTTGAAACCGATTGCCTATCTGAACTTGGCCGAAGTCACGAAAGATACGAAGATCGAACGCATTTTTATCAACGGAAACAAGGCATATGCGCTTTTTGTCCGAAGATATCCGGATGTAAAAGTCGGGAAACTTCCCTCGACCAGCAGCGCCAACGCGCGAATGCGACTGGATGATCTGATCCGCGAATGGAAAGCGATTCTGGGATAATGCTTTTTTTCCCTTTTGGTGATTTACGCTTGACTAAGTAGCGATTTATGATTAGAATTATCTTGCTTTTGCCTCAATAGTTAAATGGCATAACGGATCCATGGTAAGGATCAATTCGTAGTTCGATTCTGCGTTGAGGCACCATTTTTGAAAAAATTCGACTTTGATCCGCGATCAAAGTTTTTTTATAACCGGGCGTAAGAAAAAGAATCGCAGGTAAGGCATCTTACGAAAAGAGGCGACCTTCCTTTTGTCGAAAGCATTATCCTTTTTGGATATCCGAATAATGGGATACTTCGTTTTTGATCCGGTAAATCAGATTTGAATAATTCTTTCCTTTCTTGATGACGAAAGAAATGAATCTCGGAGGAATTTTTTCGATCAGGTCGACCTGAAAGCATTTTCCATTTGCCAGCGATTCGCTTGCAAGTTCTTCGGGAATAAAGGTCAGACCGCAATCGTGTTCTACGAACGGCAACAAGACAGAACTGCTGTCGGTTTCGTAGGCAGGGTGGATATGGACGCCGTGCGACCATAGAAACGCGTTGATATGTTCGCGAAACTGCATATGCTCGTTCAACAAGATAAAGGGGAACTCCGTCAAAGAGGTAATGGAGACAGGACCTTTGATCCGGTTTTGATAACTGATCGGGGCGATTAAGATGTCCTGCAACGGGTAGACTTCATAACTTTCCATATCGCTTGTCTCTGTGAAAGGCGTCGTAATGAACGCAAAGTCGATAGAACCTTTTTCGACCATTTCCAATAAGTTATGGGAAGAGTCGGTGTTGATGACGAAATTCACGGAAGGATAAGTAGTCTTTACCTTTTCAAGATAGGAAAAAACGTAACAGGACAAAGCGGTCGACGTCGCACCGATATGGATAAGCGTCTGACTGAAAGAAGCGCGGGAACGAATGGCTTTTTCCACTCGTTCCAGTTCCTGCATCGGTTCCTCAATCAACTGAAAGATTTTCAAGCCTTCCTGAGTTAGAATGACGCCGGATTTATAGCGGACGAACAGTTTTGCGCTGTACTTCTTTTCAAGATTGGCGATAATGCGCGAAACCGCCGGCTGCGTGACGTCCAGTTCCTGCGCGGCTTTGGAAAAGTTTTTCAGTTTGGCGACGGTATAAAATACTTTCAGATACGAATAATTCATGATTCAATTATAACATAAAGTTATGAATATATAACAAAATATTTTATTTTCTTATATTTATTTTCTGTTACAATGGAATTGAAGATGAAAAAATTTTTTTGAGAAAGGATTCACCATGAGAAATCAGTTTTTTGCTAAAACCATCTCGTTACTCTCTTCCTGTATGCTGTTATGCGGATGTCATTCGGGCGGCGGTCAGCCCTCTACGACCTATGACGGCAGGCAATTCGACATCTCGGCCGCTCAGGACGGCTCGTTGATTGCCACAAGCACCAAACAGGGGAATTACTACGATCTTACGATCACGGGCGTAGGGGAAGCGCGGAGTTATGAAAGAAAAGAACAGGTGCCGTGGTATCCGATCGTAAAGAAAATAACGAAAGTTACGATCCGGGAGGGAATCACCAATATCGGAGACTACTATTTTTATTCGCTTCCGATGAAATATTTTCTTTTGCCGAGTACGATCACGCGCGTAGAAGCGCATTCGTTCAATGGTGACTCGATTCTGTATACGTACGGAAGCGAACTTCCGAATGTCGAAAACGTCTACTATTACAGCGAATCGAAACCGGCTGAGCCGGGTAATTATTTTTATCTGGACGCCGATCAGAATCCGCATATCTGGAAAGCCGCGTCGGTTCTTTTCGTCGGCAACTCGTTTACCTATTATCAGGGAAGCGAAGAAGATCCGGCGGTTCCCCGCTATTTCAAGGCGATCGCCGAGAATTTAAATCAAGGGGTGAATGTTGATTTTGTCGTCAGAGGATCGCATACTTTGACCAAGTTTGCTTCCGAAAACGATCCGTACGGAAAGATCGTCGACGAAAAACTCAAATCCAATTTCTACGATTATGTCATTCTTCAAGAACAATCGACGACGCCGATTCAGAATTACAATTCGTTTTTAACCGCCGTTACGAGTTTAAAGACGAAAATCGATGCCCATCAGGAAAACTGTCAGACGATTCTTTATGAAACATGGGGATCGCCGACGGCGATTCAGACTACCGGATATTTATCCGTCGGCGACATGGAAAAAGACCTTCGCAGTGCGTATGAAAGGGCGGGTGATGAAGTCGGGTGTTCGGTTCACTATGTGGGTAAGGCATTTACGTATGTCTACGAAAATTCAGATATCGATATCTATGCGGACGATCGTCGTCATCAGAACAATTACGGCGCGTATCTGTCCGCGGCAATCCACGTACGCGGTCTGTTTGGATTCAACGTTTCAAACTGTACGGATTATGCGGGTTTGTCGGAAAGCCAATGCAAGGCTCTCTTGAGCGTTGCGGATCAGAATTAGTTTTTTCTGTTTTTAAAAATTGCAAAGGAGTATGAATGGAAAAATGAAAAAGAAAATCTTAGCCCTCATCGGCGCGGCGGTTCTCACCCTTGGCGCCGGATCCTGTTCTTCAAACACCCCTTCCGTTTCTTCTTCCTCGAATAGCGGAAGCGGGACGACGATCGTGCAAAGGTATACCGTAGCCTTTGAAGTGGACGGAGAACGCTACAAGACCGTGGCCGTGAAAGAAGGGGAAACCATTGCCGAATCGATTGCCAAGCCTTATAAGGAAAACCATGTGTTCATCGGCTGGATGGAAGGAAATCAACTTGTCGATTTAGCAACCTATGTCGTCACCAAAAACACGACGTTTACGGCAAAATTTGAAGTTCAGGAAGAAGAAGACGTTTTGAACGTCGATGATGTGAAAGAGGCGGACGCGCTTTATACGCTGGTTCTGGGATGGTGGGAAGTGAGCGATCCGGAAGACCCGACGAAAGTCACCAGCGGATTGACGAAGGATTCCGTCAGACTGTTTTATGCGAACCTGAACCGGTACCTGAAAATCACGGGCTCCACCGACGAAGAAATCGGCGCGGTCAGTTTCCGGAATTACTCGACGGCGACGGTATCGGAAATGGGGAATGCGGTCAATTCGGACGGCGATGTCGACTTACTGATCGGCGTCGGCGCGAATGTATTCACCACGGCGGGAGTCGCGCCTTACGATGCGAGCGACAATTCCAAATTCAGCACCGCGATGGGAACTGCGGGGAAAGAAAGATATGTCGCGCTGATCAAAGACGCCCGGGAAAAAGCGGTCGCGGTGTATGATTGGCTGCAAAGCGATATCGGAAAGCAATCCTTCCTGAAAGAATTGACCGATGAAGAGATCCAAGCGTCTCTGGCGCCGGTTACGATCGATCTTTCCGTCACGGTTCACGGAGACAGCGCGGTTACGACGGTGCTGGAAAGCAAAGAGAAAGCCGTGGATCTTCCAACGATCACCGTTCCTGAGGGAAAACAGTTTTCCGGATTCGCCACCGAGGAAAACGGCGAAGTCGTCCTGAACGTTTCGCTCCATGCGACGTTGAAGTACGACGATCTGAAATCTTTGGTCGTTGAAGGAGAAAACACGTTGCATCTTTATCCGGTCTTCATCGATCGTCCGGTGGAGGAAAACGACCTGGTCGTCAGCATTCAGACCCATTCCGGCAATTTGCCGACGTATGAAGCGAGTTTGCTGGCGGCAAGATTCGTCTCGACTTTGGACGATCAGACGGTTAAGTTCAATTTCATCGATGCGGATGCCGCGACTTTTACCGCGGCGATCGAGAACGATCCGACTGTCGATGTCGTGATCGGCGGAAACAATCCGATCAAAAACTTTGAAACGTACGCGGAGGGACCATTGGCTAATGCCGGCGGAAAGCACTTTGTCAACACTTCGAGAAAAGTGGCCGTTTTGTCCGGCGTCGATTCTCAGCATGCGGACCTGGCGATGCGTTTCTATCGCTTCGTGACGGAAGAGGCGATTCCGTTTGAAATTCATACGACATTCTGGACAAAAGAATACGCTTGGGTGAGCGCCGAAGAAGTATCGACGATCAAGGCCGGAATGGAGAGCAGCGTGAAGACGTATCTCCATGTCGACGAAACCGAATCGCTGACGGATATCTACAATGTCGGATTGACCTATTATGAAGCGGTTCAGACGAAGGTGGCCGAACTGGGTGAGGAAACCAAAGGACTCAGAGACGGAAAAGGAACGGATCTCATCGTCGGATGCGGGAACAACGTTACGTCGGCCGGATTCGTGGAAGTGGTCGACAAAAAGGCGATCTCCGCGACGTTAGTCGCCGCCGGTCGTTACGTGGCTTTGGTGAACGACAACGCGCTTACCCGGGATATCTACGAGAATTATTTCGCCGATGATGTAACCGAAGTCGTGGAATGAAAGGATGAACAGGGATATGAAAAAAAAGAAGGTTTTCCTTTGGGCTACGGCCGTCCTGATGAGCAGTTCTCTGCTTTCGGGGTGCGCGGTAAAGGTCTTTGAGAAAGAACTGAACGTCGTCTTCGTGAACGAGGGGGAAATTGTCAGTAGCGGCACGATCACGCAATTCAAGAATATGAAATCTCCGGTTTTGAGCGATGCCTATATTCCGACGGATTACCGCTTTCTGGGGTGGACCTGTTATGCGTACGACGAACTGGATTTATCCGATGCGAACCGGTTCAAAACGCAATACATCTACGGCGGAAGAATGGTGCATTATATGGACGTGGAAAAATTCGCCAGCAATTCTACCGTCGTTTGCCAGTCGCTGATCATGCACAAAGACGATATACCGACGGAGTACCATTACGCGGTTCTGGCCTGGTACGATAAGGCATCGACCAGCGGACTCACCTCAAACGCCATGGATACCTATACGGAGATGCTTTCTTCGCACCTGACGGCAGAAGGCGTTTCCGATGAAGATGTTTCTTCCGTCGTCGTCCGAGGCTATTCGGGCAATGTCGGCCCGACTACCGGTCAGATCGTTTACGACAACGACGTCGATATCATGATCGGGTGGGGAAGCGTGAGCAACATCACCACGACGGGGTCCATTCCGGAAGAGGACATTCTGGAAACCGTAGCGTTCCCGGTCAACTACAACGGGGAAATCAAAAACCGATATATCCATCGCTTATCCGACAGCGAAGGCGCGTTGAAACTGATGGAATATCTGAAAAGCGAAGAAACCGCGAATTTCTTTAATCCGCGATAGAGGTGTCGATCATGAAATCAAAATATTTACGAACTGCTACTATCATCGAATACATCGCAACCTTTCTCTATGCGATCGTCACGGCTTTGTTCTTTTCCGTTTCAAACCAAATCTACTGGCTTTTTCTGGTTTTCGGCGTTCTTTCTCTCTGTCTGGGGTTGACGAGCGAATCGCTGATTCAGAGGGTGCGGAAAGACAATCGTTTGAATTCGACTGACTTTATCGTCCTGATCGTCGTCAGCGTTCTTTCCGCCATAGACGGCATCGCGCTTTTGTTCAATCTTCTGGGGCTGCTGTCGAAGCGGGAATCGAAGACGGTTCTCCTTGTGAATGAAAACTATGAGGAAAAGCGTCGGGAAGAGAAGAAAGTCTACAAAAGGCCGTGCTTCATCGTATCCGTCGTTTCGCTTCTGGCCATCTTTTGCCTGAGCGTCGTCGGCAGTGCGTTTGAGACGAACGGATACAGCGTGATCGTCAGAGACGGAAGTTTGACCAAAAAAGAGACGGATATCTACAATCGGGGACAGCCGCTGAACGGAGTGGAATACACGATCGACGATCCGAAAGTATCGATCTCCTATACGCTGTATAAGCCGAAAAAGGCGAGCAGTACGAATCCGCTTCCGGCGATTTTCGTTCTTCCGGGTTTTACGCGAACCAAAGCCACGATGAGTCAGTATGCCATTGAGTTGTCGAAGAGAGGAAGCGTCGTCTTCACCATTGATCCGGGAAGTCAGGGCGCGACCACTTACGGCGGTTACGAATATGACGATGAAGCGAACGAGTACGTTCTCGACGAGAACGGAAACAAAATTCAGAACAGTTACGCCGTGGCGCGTAGCGGAATGGGCTATCTGCTGACTTATGTGTATAACAACATCGATGCGTTCGATTACATCGACCGCGACAGTATCGGCATGATCGGCCATTCGGCAGGCGGCGGAGACGCGTGCAAATTGGCGGCGGATTTTGCCGGCGAAACGTATCAGGAAAGCATCGTCAAATCGCTCTATATCAGCGGCTACATCAAAACCAGCGCCGCGAATGTGTTTTACCAATTGCGTTGCAATACCGCATTGTCTTACGCCAAATACGACGAAGGCAGTTTCCGTTATCAGGATGAGAATCAGGCCTATGAAGTGATTGCCTTGCGTTTCATCAACGAGGTCAACAGCAGGACATCATCGGCGAACGGCACATATTCCGATTTTATTCAGGATTACGATTACGGCGATATGAAAGAGGGAACATACCGCATTCTTCATCACGACGAGATCAATCACTGCTTTGAAATGTATTCGCCGGATTCCATCGCCAATGCGACCCGTTTTTTCAGAAGAACGTTGTCGCTTGACACGGCGCTGTCCGATTCGCATCAGACCTGGTTCGGCAAAGAGTTATCCAACGGGTTATCGTTGGTTTGTGCCTTTACGTTCATCATCGCCCTGGTGGGGCTTGTCATCGGGCTTGTTCCGTTTATGAAACCGTTGCAGGCGGAGGCCGATGCCAAACTCGAAAACGAAAGAGCCATCGCGATGAAATATTCTTCCGATCCGATCATCCGGAAAAAAGCGGGGTTCGATCGCATCAACAAGGGAACGGGGAAACGTCTCCTGTTCTGGTTGCCGATGATCCTGACGGCCGTCATCGCCTGCGTGGACTATATCCCTTTGGCGCGACTGTCGATGGATTTATTCCCGGACGCCGCGGGGAACGTCTATACGTATTACTTCCCGGCCCGGATGATGAACGCCGTATTCCTGTGGGCCGTCGTCAACGGCGCGATCGGCATTTTGGTCTGGGCGCTGTCGACGGTGTTGGAGAATGGATATTATCTGCTTACAAAGCAAAAAGAAAAGGTAGATTGGAGCAAATTCGAGGGACTCAAAGTGAAACCGATGAATCTTTTGAAATCGCTGATCTTCGCCGTCGTCCTGTTCTTCGTCTTCTACGGCGTTCTGGAAGTCGTCTATCTGCTGACGCATCAGGATTTTCGGTTTATGCTGATTTCCGCTTCTCCGTTGACGCCGCGATTCCTGCTCACGTGGTTGATTTATCTTGCCGGTTTTTATGTCTTTTACTTCTCGAATTCCATTCGGGTCAATCTCGGCATCGCGCGGGAAGGATTCAAAGAATGGCAGGTTCTGACGATCGGCGCACTTGCGAACAGTCTGGGGCTGGTGTTCATTCTCATCATTCATTATTTTGTCTATTTCAAGACGGGAACGGTCTATTACGGCTATTACAGCGCGACGGATACGAACGAAATGTGGCTGTACATCAACATGGTATTTCCGTTGGTCGTCATGATGTTTCTCCTGCCGATTTTCAATCGGTTGGTTTATAAGAAATCGGGAAATGTGTATTTCGGCGCATTGCTGTGGTGCATGATCTTTGTGATGATGAGTCTGTCCGCGTCGATTTCATTCATTCCGATGTAGAAAGAGGTAGTCTATGAATTACAAAGAACAATCGTTAAAGGCCCACGAGCAGTGGCGCGGGAAAATCGAAATGCGACCGCGCGTTCCTGTCGAAAGCAAAGAGGATCTCTGCCTTGCTTATACGCCGGGTGTATCGGCGGCATGCCTTGCCATTCACGATGACGTGAACAAAAGTTTCGCGCTGACGAGAAGATGGAATACCGTGCCGGTGATTACCGACGGAACGGCGGTTCTCGGATTAGGCGATATCGGACCGGAAGCCGGACTTCCGGTCATGGAGGGAAAAAGCGCGCTGTTCAAGACGTTCGGCGATATCGATTCGTATCCGCTTTGCATCAAGTCGAAGGATACGGAAGAAATTATCCGAACGATTAAATTGCTGTCGGGTTCCTGGGGCGGCATCAATCTGGAAGACATTTCTTCTCCGCGCTGTTTTGAAATCGAAAGAAGACTGAAAGAAGAACTGGATATCCCGGTCTTTCACGACGATCAGCACGGCACGGCGATCGTAACGTTGGCGGCCCTGATCAATGCGTTGAAATTAGTGGACAAGAAGATCGAGAATGTGAAGATCGTCATCAACGGAGCAGGCGCGGCGGGGATATCGATCTGCCGATTCCTGAAACATTACGGAGCCAGAAACCTGTATATCTGCGATTTGAAGGGGATCCTTTATGAAGGAGAAGAGGGTCTCAATCCGGCGCAGGAAGGAATCAGCAGGGAGACAAACCGGGAGCGGCTTCGCGGCACTTTAAAAGAGGCGATGATCGGCGCGGATATTTTCATCGGCGTCTCCGGACCGAATTGCGTCAGTGAAGAAATGATCGCCTCCATGGCGGAAAAACCGATCGTCTTTCCGTTGGCGAATCCGATTCCGGAGATCGACCCGACATTAGCCAAAAAAGCGGGCGCTTACATCGTGGGGACCGGAAGCAGCGAATACGCCAATCAGATCAACAACGTTCTCGTGTTTCCGGGGCTGTTCAGAGGCGCGATCGATGCGAACGCCAGAACCATCAACGAGGAGATGATGCTCGCGGCAAGCCGGGGAATTGCCAGTTGCGTTTCGGATCAGGAGTTGAACCCGGATTACATTCTGCCGTATGCGTACGACCGGCGCGTTCATCGATGCGTCAGCGAATCGGTAAAAGAAGCCTCCATCCGCTCGCACGCGACGAAAGAGGATCGATAGAAGCAAATTGAAAAGGCGTTTTGACGCGGTTTAAACGAAAGCCCGGCTCTGATTCCGGGCTTTTTCGATCCCGTCGTTTGGCGGCGATGTAAAAAACTGGAAGATTATTTTTTTTCGTTCTTTGTTATGATTGAGTCCGAAAAAGGGGTGTCTGTTATGAAAAGAAAATACCAGTTTCTGACCATTTTTGCTTTATCCAGTCTTTTGACTCTGAACGGAAGCCGGTTGAATGCGTATCGATACAAACCGGCCGATATCTTGCTGAGCGATATCCGCGAATCTACATCGGAGGAAGTTCCGGAAACGACGGAAAAGAGCGATTCTTCGGAAAAAGACGTTTCTGTTTCATCGGATTCTGTCTATTCTTCGAGCGCCGTTTCATATAGCCGGAAAGTCAAGGTTTACTTGAATCCCTCCGTTCAGACGGCGAATCTCTACGTCGACAATCTCGGGAACGAAGGGAAAAATATGAACGATATCTGCGAATATATGGTCGACGAACTTCAAAGCGCAGAGTTCATCGATCTGAAATACAATCTGAATTACCTTCCGTTGGCCAAGTCGGTTCAGGAAAGCAATGCATTCAATGCGGATATTCATTTCGCGTTGCATTCCAACGCAGGGGGCGGAAAGGGAAGCGAAATCTATACGTCGAGCGATACCCGGTTTGCGGAATACATTTACGAAAAATACAGTGCGATCGGAGATTTCGATCAAAGAGGCGTCAAGAACGGCTCGTCTTTATACGAAATCAGCCACAGTACGGCAAAGAATCGCGTCTTGCTCGAATTGTTGTTTCACGACAATCATCAGGAGGCGAAGTTTATCGTCGACAATAAGGAGCGGATCGCGCACGTTCTCGCGCAGGGGATTATCGCCTACATTCAGGAATTCTACTTTAATATTTACGAATAACTCGGCATAAACTAGTACGGGTGACGAATGAGTGAAGATCAAAAGTGCGTTGAAAAGTGTGATTCCGGTCCTTCTTGCGGCCGGACTGGGGAGTCTTTTCGTTGTTTTGGATTACATTGATTATGATTCCCTGACAAAGCCGTTTCTGACTCCGCCGAAAGTCGTTTTTCCGATCGCATGGACGATCATCTACCTCTTAACGGCGACGGCGACCTATCGATTCGATACGAGCGGGAGCGACAAAGAGACGAATCAGAAGGGAATCATCAATTCTTTCATCAATATGTTTATCAATCTGCTGTGGACGGTGACGTTTTTCGGACTGGGACAGCCGATCGTGGCGCTGATCGTTCTGATCTTGCTTTACCTGTCCACGCTTTCGCTTTTCCTGACGTATCGTAAAGTCGATCGGATAAGCGGAAATCTGATCATTCCCTATTTGCTATGGCTCTTAATGGCGCTGTATCTGAATATTTGTATCGTTTTTTTGAATTGAGTTGCCGATTTTCTTTCGCTTTGATATAATATTATCCGACTTGAAAAAGGAGAAATATCGATGAAAGACGAAGAAATTATCGTTACCAAAGAAGGTTATCGGAAATTAAACGAAGAATTGCGGACGTTGATCGACACCGTTCTGCCGGAAGTGATCGAACAACTGAAAGAGGCGAGAGCGCAGGGCGACTTATCGGAAAATGCCGACTACGATGCGGCGAGAAACCGTCAGGCCGAAGTCGAGGGGCGCATCGCGCAGTTGCAGCATCAGATCGAAAACGCCAAAGTGATTGACGAGGTGGCTTCTTCTCACGGCAGCAATATCGTCAAAATCGGCTACTACGTTACCTTGAAAGATCACAGCGACGGATCGATTACGCGGTATCAGATCGTCGGATCGACCGAATCCGATCCGAATCATCAGAAAATTTCCAACGAGTGCATGCTGGCGAAATCCATTCTGAATCACAAGGTCGGCGACAGGGTTCAGGTGAAAGTCATTCGCCCGTACGAAGTGGAAATCCTGAAAGTGGAAACCGAATAAGACTCACGAAAGTGAGTTTTTTTTGAGGAATTTTCTTCCTTCCCGCGAATAAGAGAGTAGGAGGAAATTTTATGGCATCAATGATTAAATGGGTGATCGGAGCGATCGTCGGAGTGGTATTGGTTATCGTAACCTTTATTCAGATCGATCCGAAAACGAAAACGGGGGATTCGGGGATTCCGTTGACGACATCGCTCGCCGAGAATACCGTCGAAGTCAAAATCGAGGGACAGGTAGCGCATCCGGGTACCTATACGATCCGCGCGGACAGCACGATTTCCGATCTGGTGAGTCTGGCGGGAGGCTATCTTTCCAGCGCGGATCTCGACGCTCTGAACGATTCGTTGCTCATCGAAGGGAGAACGTTGGTATACGTGCCGATGCTGAGCGGATATTCGCAATCCTGCGTGATCGATCCGGACGCGAAAAAGATCAATGTGAATACTGCGACGGCGGAAGAGTTGAAAGAGGTCAACGGCATCAGCGAGACGCTGGCAAACCGGATCGTGGCGTATCGCGAAGAAAACGGGGAATTTCAGACTTTGGAAGAGTTGATGAACGTCGTCGGCATCGGAACGAAAACCTACGAAAAAATCCGCGATTCATTAACTTTGAAATAATGTCTTCGTTCTTCGGCGCGATCTTCTACTTTATCGGATTGACGTTTGACCGATACCGGATCGTCAAAATCGTCGCGCTGTTCGTAGCACTCGGCTGGGGGTGGAAAAGAGGCGGAAACAAGTTTTGGTTTTCCTCTCTTTTCTTTCTGCTCGGAATCGGCGTTTCCGCTTATTTCAGGCAGCATTCCTTTTTTTTCAATACGGGTCTGGTAGTGGTCAGCAAAGAAAACTATCTGATCGTTCAGACCCTCAGCGGCCGTTACTACGTTTCGGCGTATTCCAACCCGTATGAATGGCTTTCGATCGTCCGGATTCAAGGAACCGTTACGGATTACGGATTTACTTTTTACGAAAGTCAGATGAATTTCAACCTGTATCTGAAAGAGAATCTGGTTGACAGACAAATCGTCGCCGACGAGATAGAAATCCTCGCTTCCTTCCCTTTTCCGCTTCGGGATTGGGTGCGGGAACGATGGGAAGTCTACCCGGAAGAAGTCTGCGATTTTTTATCCCTTTTTTTTCTGAATGCCGGCGGAAACGAAGACTTGAAAACAGCGCTTTATCGCAATCAACTGAGTTACTGTCTCTTACTTTCTTCCTTTCATCTGTCCTTTCTGTACGGAATCGTCCGCCGGGTTTTGGGCATCAGACAAAGTGAAAAAAATGCGGAAAAAGGGGCGATTTTTGCGTTGTTCTTTTTTTGCTTTCTCTCCGGGTGGAAACAAAGCGCGTTCCGTCTCTTGCTCGATCGGCTCATCGTCTATCGAAGCGCGTACATCGTGAAAAAGAAGATTCCGCCGCTTGAAAGGGTGGGAAAAACCTTTTTGCTGATGGGATTAGTCGTTCCAAGCACGATGACGTCCTCCTATTTTTTATACAGTTTTCCGCTTCTTTGCTTTTATTCCGTCCTTCGCGAAAGTCTGCTTCAAATTGAAAAGAGGAAAAGAAAATTCTATTCGATGCTTTTGATGCAACTTTTTCTGATTCCGATTCAGTTCTTCGTCAACGAAAAGGGCTGTCCTTTTTCGTTCCTCTTCGGAATCTTCGTCGGTCCGTTCCTTTATACGCTTGTTCTTCTTTTTCCTTTCTCGCTTTTTCCGTTTGTCAATCCGCTTGTGTCGTTCCTCGTCCGTCTGATTCTCCTTGCGCTGACGCTGTTTGATTCGATCAACTTGGTCCTGTACGCATCGTATGCTTGGCCTTTGCTTCTTCTGATCGACGCGCTTCTCTTTTACAGCGTGTATCTGATCTATACCGGGAGGAGCAGGAAAATCTTTTCTTCGATCTGCGCGATTGGCATTATCGCCTCGATTCCGTTGATTCCGGTGGAAAACGGCTATGAAAAGTCGATCAGTTTCATCAATGTCGGTCAAGGCGATTCGATTCTGATCAAAGACAGAAATCAGAATATTCTGGTCGATACCGGAGGAGCCTTGGGGAACGATCTGGCCGTCAGGACGCTGATTCCGTATTTCCGCCGTCGCCACGTGCGGCAAATCGACTGTCTCTTCCTCACGCACGGAGATTACGATCATTCCGGGGCATCGACGTCGCTTACGGCTCACTTCCGGGTCAACGAAATCTGCCGTGAGAATGATTTTACCGCGAAGGACTTTCCGCATTTTTCAATCGTCAATCTCAATCGCTATACGGATCTCTGGGAAGATGAAAACGCGCGTTCGATGGTCCTCTATCTCGATTTTTTCAACTACGGGTTTCTGTTAATGGGCGACGCGCCGAAAAAAATCGAAAGAGCGATCGTGAAAGATTATCCCGGTCTGAAAGTCGACTATCTGAAAGTGGGGCATCACGGTTCAAACACTTCGACGGACGAGGCGTTGATCGCCTGCTACCGTCCGCGCGAAGCGATCGTTTCGGTCGGGTTGAAAAACCGTTACGATCACCCGGCTGAGGAGACGATCCGGATTCTCGAAGCGTACGGCGTCCGGATCAGAAGAACAGATCGGGAAGGCACGATCGTCTATTCTTTCCGCTGAACGGCGGAAGCATTAAAAATAATGTCGGACAGAGGAATGAATTTGTATTATGCTGAAATCAAAGGAGAAGATTTATGAATAATCGAAAAAAAGTTGTGGCTATGAGCGTGTTGCTGACCTCTTTGTTTACGTTCGGTTGCAGCGGGAAAAGTAGCGGCTCAATGTCGTCGCAGTCATCGATTTCTTCCGAAAGCGAAACGGTCTCTTCATCCGTTTCATCGGAAACGCATTCTTCCGGCGAAAATTCCTCTTCGTTTGAGGATCGGACGCCGACGATCATGGTGGAGAAGAATGTGGAAATGTATCCGGGAACCCAATATGTGCTTTCGGTGCAGTCGGAGTATCTGGACGGCGCGGAAATTCGCTTTTCCTCTTCGGACGAAAGCGTGGCCGTCGTTTCGGAACAGGGAAGAATCTCGGTGGAAGACGACGAAGATCTGGACGGGAAAGAGGTCATCATCACCGTTTCCGTCGATCGGTACCTTCTGGTCGAAGAATGCGTCGTCCGGATCGTCAGAGAATATCCGGACACGTGGAAAAACGATACCGATGAGACGAATGTCTGGGACGGAGTCTATCCGGACGAAATGCCGGATTCGTTCGTCGTCAACGACGATATGCGGATCGCTGAAATCAACGATGCCGCCGCGCTGGCGTATATGAACGCGGCGATCGCAGCGGGACAGTCCAGCAGTACGGCTTTTCCTTATCGCGCCGTCTATCTGAATTGCGACGTCGATCTGAACGGGTGCGAATGGAAGGCGATCGACGATGAAAGCCGGGTTCTGACGAACGTCCGCTTCTGCTTTCAGGGACATCGGATTTCCAACGGCGTGCTGGTCCGGCCGGACGATAAAATCAGTTCGATCGGCTTCTTCGGACAGGTGAACTTCGGTTTGAATCTGGATGGCGTCGTTTTCGATGCGATGAAAATCGGCGGCGTCGAAAATCAGACGTTGACGTCGGATAAAAAGTGGAGCGGCATCGTTCTCGGCGCGACGGACGGCTCTTCGACGGAGACGACGGTCCGCCTCACCAACATAACCGTCCAAAACTGTTCGATCGCGCAGAACGCCGCCAAACAGGCGATTCTGATCGGAAAGGCGCAGTCGGACTATGCGATTCATCTCGAAAACATCGTACTGGAAAACAACAGCGTTCTGGGAACGTATACCGTAGGAGGGATTACCTCGTATTCCGGCGCGTCGTCGATTTACGGGGAAAACGTCATCGTCCGGAACAATACGTTCTACCTGACCAAGGCGAAAGAGACCGATCAGGGCACGCAATTCGGCGTTTATACGGCGTTATTAAGCGGCGTAACGCCTCCGACGGTTTCGGAAACCTATACCTCGCTTTCGCAAAGCGGGAATGTCGTTTACTACGGAAGCGCCGCTTTTGAATCGTCCGTTCAGGCGGGTTCGTATGAAACCGATTACGGCGAATTCCAGACGAAGATCGACGATCCGGACGAAATTCCTCTGTGGCAGGGAAGTCGCGTCCACGATGCCGTTACGGTGATCGGATAAACGTTTTTTCCGACGACCGTCATCGTCGGATTCTTCTTTTCGCTCCGGCATTTCGTTTCTTGCCGAAATTATCGGAAAACAGTTGCAAAGAAAAGAAAGATTCGGATATAATATTTTCCGTAAGTGATTTCTTGCAAGAGATGACTTACGGGAACTCATTGCGGATGAAAAAGTGAGCTGACGACTCACTTTTATTTTTGAAGGAGGCCGAATGAAAGAATTATTAGAGAAAGTCAGACCTTATGTGGAATCGTTGGTGAACGAGAATCAGATGATTCTCGACCGATTCGATTTTGAACGGCGCGGAGGAGAATGGTATCTGGTCGTTTATGTGGAAAAAGAAGACGGGACCGCGACGCTCGACGAAGTGTGTCTCATCTCCGATCGGATTTCCAAAAAACTCGACGAAATCGATCTGATCCCGCAGAATTACGTGCTCGACGTATCCACTTCCGGCGCGGAAAAGCCAATCAGGGATTTCCGCCAGTTCGGAAAATACGTGGGAAAATACATTTCGGTCAAATTGAGGAATCCCGTCGCGGGATTAAACGCGTACACCGGTACGCTCGAACAGGCGGACGAAACGACGATCCGCATGAGTTATAAGGTCAAGACCCGAACCCGGTACGTGGATATCGAGACAGAGAATATCACCAAAGCCAATCTGGCAGTTCAATTTTAGGAGGCATTTAAAAATGGTAGATTTAAAGCAATTTCTGGTCGCAATCGATGAATTCGAGAATTTCGGAATCGCCAGAGACGTTACGATCGCGGCGTTGAAAGATTCCATCAGTTCGCTGTTCGTCAAAAAGAACTATGAGGATACGCGGGTCGAAGTCGAAGTCGACGTGGAAAAAGGCGACATCAAAGTCAGCCTGATCAAGCAGGTCGTCGATAATTCCAAAGAAGACGAACTCGACGACAACGTGGAAATCACGCTCGACGAAGCAAGAGAATTCAATCCGGACGTTCAGGTCGGGGAAGATCTCTATATCGACGTCAATCTCGATAACCTGAAAAAATCGGACGTCAACAAGATTAAGTCCGCGTTCAAGCAGAAGATCAAGGAAGCGGAGAAACAGGCGATTTATCAGGCTTTCGCCGATAAAAAAGGAGAACTGATCTCCGGAACCGTGGAAAAAATCGAACCGACGTATACAATCGTCAACATCGGAAAAACATCGGTTACGCTTCCGAATAACCGCAAGATCGGCGATGAAACGTTCAGCATCGGTCAGACGATCAAAGTGCTGCTGGCCGAGATCAATTCCGGAACCGGCGGTCCTCAACTCATCATCAGCCGTTCCGATCCGAACTTTCTGAAACGACTGTTTGAAGAGGAAGTTCACGAAATCTACGACGGAACCGTCGTCATCCGGGATGTGGCCCGTTATGCGGGCGAGCGCAGCAAGATTTCGGTTTATTCCACACAGGAGAATGTGGATCCGATCGGCGCCTGCATCGGTCCGGGCGGATCGAAAATTCAGAAAATCTGCGCGCAGATCGGCAAGGAAAAAATCGACGTGGTCGAGTATCACGAGTATCCGGGCCTCTTTATCGCCGAAGCGCTGAAACCGGCTAAGGTGCTGGGCGTGCGTCTCGACGAAGAAGCCCACAGCGCGGTCGCCGTCGTCGAAAACGACAGCCTGCGCGTCGCCATCGGGAAACGCGGCATCAACGTGATTCTGGCCGTCAAACTCACCGGGTGGAAAATCGATATCAAGGAGCAGGATACCGCGATCGGCGAAAACGTCGTGTATATGACCGTCGATCAGATGATCCGGAAAGAGGACGATCTCCGTCTGGAAAGAATCAGAGCCGACCTCCTGAAAGTTACCGATCTGGAAAACCAGAATCCGATCGTGCCGGAAGAAGAAACTGTCGGAGTTGAAACGCCGGAAGAAAAAACGCCGGAGACCGAAGAAAAAGTGATTGTCGAGGAAGAAAAGCCGGTTGAAATTCCGTTTGAAGAGCAGAAAGTGGAAGTCAATCTCTCGCAGCCGAGAGTTTCGCTCGCCGATCTGGAAAATCAGATCGAACTCGATAAGAAGAAAAAGGCTTCCGCGCCGGTACAGCCGAAAAAGAAATTTGTCAAAAAAGAGGACGAAGCCAACGACAAGCCTCGCGTCGAAGAAGAGAAAGAAGAGAATAAGCCGGTCGTCAATGCGATGCCGATTTATTCCGATGAAGAGTTGGAAGCGTTTGAAGACGAGGAAGAAGAAGACAACTCCTACGACGAGGACATCGATTACAGCGATTACGACAGTTATTACGACAATTAAACATGAAAAAAATACCGATGAGAAAGTGCCTGGCGACCAATGAGGTTTGCCCGAAAAGCGAACTCTTGCGCGTCGTGAAGAATAACGAAGGAAAGATTTTCTTTGATTATTCTTCCAAAGCCAACGGACGGGGAGCCTACATCAAGTGCAGTCTCGAAGCCGTTGAAATCGCGCGTAAAAGGAAAGTTCTCGACCGCGCCCTGGACGCGAAGGTCCCCGACGAAGTCTACGAAGTTCTGATCAGAGAAGTCCATGCGAGAAAATATCGGAAACCTGATTAACTTCGCTATCCGGGCAGGGAAATACGCGTTGGGCGAAAGCGCCCTCAACGACGCGAGAAAGGGAAAGGCCAAACTGGTCCTGATCGCAAAAGATACCTCGGATTCAAACAAAAAACGATGGATTGACAAATTTACCTACTGCAAAGTGCCTTGCGAAATCTACGGCACGAAAGAAGAACTGGGATTTCTTCTTCACAAAGACGCGATTGCGGTTCTCTCGATCAACGAGGCCCACATCGCCAGAGAAATCAAAAAACTGATCAAGGAGGAAGAGTTGAATGGCATACAAAAAGAATAAGAACAACAAAGGCAATACCCGACTCCAAAACGGGCCGAAATTCGATCCGAATCACAAGAAAAAAACGCCGGCAAATAAGGTAAACGGCGGCGTTTTCACCTACACCGGAGCGATTACGGTCAGCGAACTGGCCAAGCAACTGGGGCAAAATCCTTCCGACATCATCAAATATTTGTTTCTGAACAAGAAAGTGATGGTGACCATCAATTCCGTGCTGAACGACGAGTACATCGGCGAACTCTGCCTGAATTACGGATACGATTTCAAAAAAGAAAAGATCATCGAAATGGAGAATTTTGAAGACATCGATATTGTCGACGACGAAAAAGACCTCGTCGAACGTTCTCCGGTCGTCGTCGTGATGGGCCACGTCGATCACGGAAAGACGACGCTGATCGACGCGATCCGGAATTCCAATATCGTCGGCGGAGAGGCCGGCGCGATCACGCAGGCGATCGGCGCCTACCAGAAGGAAGTCAACAACAAGAAGATCACGTTCCTCGACACTCCGGGACACGAAGCCTTTACGGCGATGCGGGCCAGAGGCGCGCAGATGACCGATATCGCCATCATTGTCGTCGCTGCCGACGACGGCGTGATGCCGCAGACGAAAGAAGCGATCGATCACGCGAAAGCGGCCGGAGTGACGATCATCGTCGCCATCAACAAGATCGACAAGCCGACCGCCGATCCGGAACGCGTCAAACAGGAACTGATGCGGGAAGGAGTCATCGCGGAAGAATACGGCGGCGACGTCATTTTCAAGGAAATTTCCGCGAAAAAGAACATCGGCATCGACGATCTTCTGGAAACCATTCTGATCGTCGCCGAACTGAAAGACCTGAAAGCCAATCCGAACCGTTACGCGCTGGGTTGCGTCGTCGAAGCCTCGCTCGATAAGAACGAAGGGGCGAAAGCGACCCTGCTCGTGCAGAACGGAACCCTGAAAGTCGGCGATTACGTCGTCGTGGGGAATTCGTATTGCCGCGTCCGGAAAATGATCAACGAATACAAAAAGGTTCTGAAAACCGCCGGTCCGTCTACGCCGGTCGTCGTTACCGGAATCGAAGACGTCCCTCAGGCGGGCGATCACTTCATGGCCTACGCCGATGAGAAAATCGCCAGAGAAATCGCCTTGAAACGGACGCTGAACGCAAAAGCCAAAGACATGAACAAGACCAGCGCGCTTTCTCTGGACGATCTGTACAATCAGATCAAAGACGGTGAAGTGAAGACGATCAATATCATCATTCGCGCTGATGTGCAAGGATCGGTAGAAGCGGTGAAGAGTTCCCTGATGAAAATCGATATCGACGGCGTCAAGATCAATGTCATTCGCGCGACAGCCGGTTCGATCACCCTTTCCGACGTCATTCTCGCCAGCGCGTCCAATGCGATTATCTACGGATTCAACGTCCGTCCGGATGCGGTCGTCCGGGCAAAAGCGCAGGAAGAACACGTCGAAATCCGTCTGCATACGATCATCTACGCCCTGATCGAAGAGATTGAAGCGGCGATGAAAGGAATGCTCAAACCGATCGAAAAAGAAGTCGTCGTCGGTCAGTGCGAAGTCCGGTCGCTGTTCAAAGCCAGCAAAATCGGCACGATCGCCGGAACGATGGTAACCGAAGGCTACATCAAGCGCGATTCTTTGATCCGCCTGATCCGGAACGGGATCGTGATTTATACCGGAAAACTCGGCTCTCTCAAACGCTTCAAAGACGATGCCGCCAAGGTCAACAGCGGATTTGAATGCGGTCTGACCATTGAGAACTTCAACGACATCAAAGAGGGCGATATCGTCGAAGCCTATGAAATTCAGCAAGTCGCGAGGGAGTAAGGGACGATGAAGAAAAACAATAAACAGGAACGCATCGCCTCGCTGATACAGAAAAACATCACCGATATCATTCTCTATGAACTGAAAAAACCGGTGATGAAACTCGTCAGCGTCAACGGGTGCGACGTCAATCACGATAACTCGCTCGTCAAGGTGTACGTCACGCATCTCGATCCGCGGAAAATTCACGAAGCGATCGACGATCTGAACGCCGCAAAGGGCTATATCCGTTCGTCTCTGGCGAAAAAGATGGATACGTATAAGGTTCCGGAAATCGTTTTCATTAAAGACGACACCTACGACAAGGCCGAGCGGATCGAAGCGATCATCAACGACATCAAAAAATAGAGGCTGAGGCCCGTTCATCTGAAAAAAACGCAGAAGAGTCTGCGTTTTTTATATTAAATAAAAAGCATTCTTGCGGTAAAAGAAAAAAACCAGTATAAACTGGTTGTTTCGATTAAAGGTGATTCACTAAATTCTGCAAATGCGCTTTTTGTCTGGCTGCGGTATTCTTGTGCTGAATGCCTTTGCTGACCGAAGCGTCGATGTAAGAGAAAGCGTTCGGCAATAAAGCGACCGCCTCGTCTTTTTGACCGTTTTTCACTGCGGCTTCGACTTTTTTGATCGCCGTGCGCATCGCCGATTTATAAGACGAATTCGCGCTTCTCGCTTTTTCGTTGGTTTTTGCTCTTTTGATTTGCGACTTGATATTGGCCATTTTGTTCACCTCTTTCGTTTTAGACTCACAAAGTTTAGCATAGTTTCAAGCGTATTTCAATAATTTTGTCTATTTTTGTAAATGCTATAAAAGAGGAGAAAAAACCGATGAAACAGGAAAAAAAGAGCAGATATTTCGATATCGCCGACGAGTTGTTCACGCAGAAAAACATCGAGAAATACGCTGAAATCAAAAAAACGGAAAAAAAGAATCTGTCGATTCTGGAAACGCGCGTTCTCACGGGAAGAAATCCTTACGGCAAGGAAAAAGGCATTTACTGTTCGTTCAATTTCGACCGGCTGGACGACGAAAAGAATTATGCCCGTCTGGTCCGGTATCTGAAAAGGTATTTGCAGGATTTTATTTTGCAGATGACGGGGAAGGAGGACCCGAGCATTCTGTTCGTGGGATTAGGAAACGAATCGTATGCGCCGGATTCGCTGGGACCGAACGTGGTCAAAAATCTGCATTCCAACTACTTTTACCGGAAGAAGATCGGCTGTCTGATTCCCGGCGTCATGGCGCTGACGGGAATGGAAACGTCGGATATCGTCAAGGGCGTTTTGAAATGCCATGCCTACGATTTAGTCATCGTCATCGATTCATTGGCGACTTCCTCGATTTACCGGCTGAATAAGACGATCCAGATCACGGATACCGGGATCAATCCCGGAAGCGGGGTGAACAATTTCAGGAAAGCCATCAACTATCGCGAGTTGAAGGTCAAAGTCCTGACGATCGGAATCGCTACCGTCATTTCGTATGAAAAACTGATCGAAGAGTTCGTTCGGGAAAACGGACTCGAAGTTTCCCGACGCGTTGAAAGTTCGCTTGTGCTGACCACGAAGGAAATCGAGCATGAACTTTCGTATCTTTCGCTTTTGCTCAGCGAAGTGTTAAACAGCGTGATCGGCTTATAATCCGACAGATTTCAACAAGTCAAGAGCGTATGCTGAAAGGAAAGAGGGCAGGCTATGAAAAATTTTTTGAAAGATATTCTGATATTTTTGGTCCTGATGATCTTCGTCAGCGTCCTTTTTCAATCGGTCGGAAATCAGAAAAGCGATACGTCGGAAAGCCAGACGCAGGACAGGATCGATCTGATCGAGGATCAGATCAGCCAGGGAAACGTCGTCGGCGACGGAGACGACGAAGAGATGCCGGTCGAAATCCGACAGAATAACAATCTGCTTTCCCGGATTTTCAATTCTCTCGCGGATTTCTTCACCAAAGCGATCAATTTTTTCATCAGTCTGATCATGAAAATCGTTTCGGCGTTCTTAGGCTGAACCGATCTTTAATCCGATTTTTCCGTCTTGATATCGGAGGCAAAGACTTGAAAAACGACCGCCTATCGTCTATGCTGAATATAATGAAAGCGGAAGGAGAACAATTGAGAATGAAAAAAGGATACGCATTATGGGCAGGTTTGTTTCTTTTGACAGGTTGTTCGGGAAACGGACAAAAGGAAAAAATTGATTTTCGGACGGCGGTCGAACGATTGCAGACGCAGGAAATATCGGACGAGGGTCTGAATCGAATCGGGCTTCGGGCCGATATCGAAACGCTGGATCTGAATGTGGATTCCACCGTGAAAAATGTGAAGTCGTCGACGCGTTTGTCGGTGGAAAATCTGAACTTCCGGTTTTCGGTTTCCGGCCTGGTCGAGGGTACGAAAGGGGACGATCTTTCAGGGTATGTGTCGTTAAAAAGCGATGCGATTTCCGTTTCGGAGGATCAGAATCAGTTGGATTGGACCGACCTGGTTTTAGAGGGATTCCTCGATCATTCGAATTTCTATGTCGACGCTTCCGACAAAAACGCTAAGCAAGCGCTGATCGACGCCGATCTTCTGACGGAAACGAGTCCGGACAAATTCTATGTTCCTCTGGATTTCTCCTCGATGACGTTCCCGCTTCTGTCGATCGGAAAGGCGGATGTTTCTGATGAAACCGATGCGACGGATTCGTCTGTCGCCCTCGCAACATCGGTGCTGGCCGAGTTCGTGGAAGTGTACGTTTCCGACGAGGGTAAAGATTACGAGTTCAAGGTCGACGTGACTGCGGATAATCTCGTCGACGCGGTGAAGAAAGTCGAAGAGGAATCGGGAACAGGCGATGCTTCGCTTTCCGACTCGCTTGAAATTGCTTTGACTTCCGGCGGATTTCAATATATCCGGATGAATGTGACGATCGACGATTACCGATTGAAAAAATGCACGGCGGATATGAAAGTCGGATACCAGACGATGTACCTCGAAGACATGACAAGTTCTACGATCGATACGTTCCGATGTGCTTTGACACTCAAAGGAGAATGGGAAATGGATTACGGCGATCGGGTTGTCATTCCGACTTTGACCGACAGGGAAGAATTCACCTTGCTCGGCTGATGAGAAACGGAGAAGAACATGGACTACCCGAGAATCGTATTTATGGGAACTCCGGAAATCGCCGAATTCATTCTGACCGGATTGCTGGACAACGGCTATCCGATCGTCGGGGTGATCGCGCAGGAAGATAAACCGGTCGGAAGAAAGAAGATCATCGAACCCGTTCCGACGAAAAAGGCGGCTCTGGCGAGAAAAATTCCGGTATTTCAGCCTCATCGCATTCGCCTCGATTACGAATTCATCCGGGAACTGAAACCGGACTTAATCATCACCTGCGCGTACGGTCAGATCATTCCTCAGGAATTGATCGATATTCCCTCGTTGGGGTGCATCAACGTACACGGTTCGCTTTTGCCGAAATATCGCGGCGCCTCTCCGATTCAGCAGGCTCTGATCCACAACGACCGTCTGACCGGCGTAACGATCCTGGAAATGACGGCGAAGATGGACGCCGGGAAAATGCTGTATCAGAAAGAAATCGCCGTTGACGACGACGAGAACTACACGTCGCTGTATCAGAAAATCGCCGTTCTGGGTTTGCAGGCTCTTTTGGAAATGCTTCCCGACTACATCGCCGGGAAAATCCAAGGCGAGGAGCAGGACGAAAGCGGGGTAACGCTCTGCAAAAAGATCAGCAAAGAAGAGGAGCATTTATCCGTCGGTTTCTCCTGCGAAGAATTTGTCGGATACGTCCGAGGCTTGTCGTATTCGCCCGGAGGATATCTTTTGTACGGGAATGAAGTGTTCAAGATTCTTCGCGCGAAAAAAGCCAATTCGCGCGTTCAGGGGGAACCCGGTCAGATCGTTTCGATGGATAAAGACGGCATTTTGTTGCAGTTGAAGGACGGTCAGGTATCGCTGACAGAAGTGCAACGGCAAGGAAAAAAGCGCATGAAAGCGGCCGAGTTCGTCAACGGAAACCGGCAGATGATCGGCGCGCGCTTAGCCTGAACTCTGCAACAAACCGGTCAATTCTTTCAGCGCGGTTTCGATCTGTTCCTCCGGAACGGAAGAGAAGAAGAGAATCAGGCGAAAGTCGTCCGGGCTCTTCTGAAAGTCGCTGATCCAATCGATTTTGATGCCGCTTTTTTCCAGTTGCTCTTTCAGCGATGAAACCGACCGTCCTCCTTGATACCGAATCAGAAAGGACAGTTCGTTTTCCTGATAGGAGATGCACGGGCAGCGATCCAGAATTCGGCGGATCGCGGCTTTTTTTCTTGTGTGGATCCGTTTGATTTTGCCGATGTGGCGGTAATAGTATCCCTCTCTCAGAAAAACGCTGAGAAATCCCTGATCCAGCGCGGAAATGCGCGATGAGGAATAGCGATAGCGGTTTCGGTAGCGTTCTTCCATGCCCGAAGGCAGAAGAAGGTAGCCGATCCGGATTCCCGGACCGATGGTGTGCGTGAAAGTGCCGTAGTAAAAAACTTTCTCCTTGTTCAGCGAATAGATCGTGGAAACGTATCCTTTTCGGGAAATCAAATCGCAATCGAAGTCGTCTTCAAACAGATACCGGCAGGCGCACTGGGCGATTTCCTTTTTTCTTCGGCTCGACATCCTGACGCCGGTCGGAAACTGGTTGTACGGCGTCAGATACAGTAGGGAATACTCTTTTTCGGGGACTTTCGCGCCTTCTTCGTCCAGATCCAGATAATCGATCGCGCATTCGGAATCGAAAAAACGGAGAATTCGATGATAACCCGGATTTTCGATGCCGAGCGAATTCAGGGGAATCAGCGAGGCGACGATCGATAAACTCTCTTCCAGCGAAGACACGATGACGATTCTTCTGGGATCGACTTCGATGCCCTTGTTTTCCCGCAAATAGCGCGAAAGGGAAACTCTCAATGACAGATCGCCCTGATAAGGGGCTTTGTTCATCAGAATATCCGGCTGATTCATCAGGAGGTGGTTGATGATCTTCTTGAAGGTAAAGGAAGGAAAGGAAGAGCGGTCCACTTTTGCACTGGTGAAATCCCAGCGGTATTTCTTTTCTTCCGGTTCGGCGAACGTTGTTTCTTTGGAAGGAGGGTAGGATTCGGCGACGAAATAACCCGATTTTTCCCGGCTGTAAAGATACCCCTCTTGAAGCAGAAGGTCATATCCCGAAAGGACGGTGTTCACGGAAACGCCGAGACTTTTGCTCAGCGCGCGTTTGGAAGGAAGCCGTTCGTCTTTTCGGAGCCTTCCGTTGAGAATTTGCTTTTTAATTTCCTTGTAGATCGTCAGATATCGGCGTTCGTCGGAAGTGAAGCGGATCGTTAAACTGTTCATCTGGTACCTTAATTTATTTCTGAATTGGTAGTTAAATAGTATCACATCTTTGAAATAAGATATAGAGGGAGATGAAAAAAATGAAAAAAACGGATTCTCGTAAAATGATTTACCGCATGGTCGAGGTGGCCTTATTCGCCTCTCTTTGTTTTCTGGGAACGTATATTTCCATTCCGTTTGGCATCAGCAAGGTTCATCTGGGCAACTTCATCTGCATTCTGGGCGGCTTTTTATTAGGCGGACTGGTCGGGGGATTATCCGGCGCGATCGGCATGGGATTGAACGATCTGGTTTCTTCTTACGGCCCGGATACGATTCTCCGCACGGTCATCGTCAAGTTCGTCATGGGGTATTTGGCCGGCGTTTTGCTCCGATTATGTCTGAAAAAGAAAGTCTGGAAGGGGCTTTTCGTCCTTTCGGAAGGCGGGTTCACCACCGCATTCGTCGCGCTGTTGACGCTGTATGTCCTTTATGGGGAATCTTTTGAAATACTCGGACGGAAATTCAGCAATTCGCTGTTCCTCATCGTTTGTTTAGGCATTTTCGTTTGTCTGAACGGGGCTATGCTGATCCTTTCCTTTTTTATCCGGAAAGATCGGCAATGGATTCTTCTGTGCGCATCTTTCGTTGCTTCCGTCAACATTCTTCTGGAATTTCTGCTGAAAATTCCGTTTAAAATGCTGATGGCTTCGATGACTTTCGAGCAGGCGTACGCGTATGCAATCACAAGCCTTCCCAGCGCCCTGATGACGGCGATCGTCACCACTTTGCTGATTACGCTGGCGTTTTATCCGATTTATTTCGCCACCCGCAGAGTCAACCGATTCGACGATCTTCACCTTACGCTTGGGCGCGAAGAGCCTAAAAATTAGATTTTTACCCATTTCTTCTGAAATTAGGCTAAAACAGCCTATTCTCGTCGGAGAAAACATACAATAAAGTGTAAGACACCTCTAGGACACGGCAAGGCACCTCCGCCTTGCTTTTTTTATGCTTTCAAAAATCGGATCGAAATGAAAGCGATGAGTTGTAGCGCAGGCGGAGAATGTTTACAATAAAGAAAAGAATAAGGGAGAGAAGGCCATGGAAATCTTTCAGTACTTGTTGATTCTGCTGACCGGATGCGGAGTCTTCATCGCCGGAATGAATATGCTCAGCGGCGGATTGGAAAAAACGACGGGACCGGGATTGAAAAAATTGCTGGGAAAGATCAGCAACAACCGTTTTTCCGGCGTCGGCATCGGATTGCTGGTTACCGCTTTGGTGCAGAGTTCTTCGGCGACAACGGTCATGACGATCGGATTCGTCAACGCCGGCGTGATGAATCTGTTTCAGGCCACTTCGATCATCATGGGAGCAAACATCGGAACGACGGTTACGGGTTTGATCGTCTCTCTTTCCGCTTTCGATGTGACGGTATACGCTTCTTTTCTGACGTTTATCGGCGTGGTGATGATGTTTTTCAAAAAGGAGACGGTGAAAAACATCGGAAGCGTCCTCTGCGGGCTGGGATTGCTGTTCGTCGGTCTGGAAATGATGAGCGGCGCGTTCGACAATGCGCAAATCAAGGAATTTTTCGGTAATATCTTCTCCTCGATAAATTTTCCGCTTTTGCTCATCTTGTTTGGAATGCTGTTTACCGCGCTTTTGCAGAGTTCTTCGGCGATGACGGGTTTAATCATCATCATGGTCGGGAAAGGCGCGCTTTCGGTTCCGAACGCGTTATTCATCGTTCTCGGTTCCAATATCGGCACCTGCGTTACGGCTTTGCTGGCTTCGATCGGAACGGAAACCAACGCCAAACGAACGGCGTTCATTCATCTGCTTTTCAATGTGATCGGCACGCTGGTTTTTACCCTGATTCTCCTTCCGCTGTCGGATTCGGTCGCCAGGATGCTGGAAGCCGTTTTCCACAATCCGCAGATGGAAATCGCGGGATTTCACCTTCTTTTCAACACGATTACGACGCTGTTGCTCTTGCCGTTTGTCCGGCCTCTGGTCAGATTGTCGACGATCGTCATCAAGGATAAAAAGAAACCGGAAGAACGCTTTCATCTCCGCTTTGTCGATCGAAGGCTTCTTTCCACGCCTGCGGTCGCTTTGATGCAGGTGAAACGAGAGGTGGAGTACATGGCCGGATTGGCGCAAAGCAACCTGGAAAGGTCTTTCGTCGAACTGACGGAACAGAAAAATCTGCACGGAAAGGAGATTTCCGATACCGAAGAAGAAATCGACTTTACCAACAACCAACTCACGAAATTCCTCATCGAATTGTCTCCTTTAATGGATCACCAGCAGGAAAAGGAAGTCGGATCGTATTTTCACGTCGTCAACGATATTGAAAGAATCGGCGACCATGCGCTGAACTTTCTTGAACTGAGCGAGCGAATGCGAAAGGAAGAATTGTGTTTCTCCGACGATGCAATCGCGGAATTGAAAGAGATGTACGCGAAAGTGAAAGGCATGTATGCGATCGCGCTTTCGGCATTCGACGACGGAGAAGGGGATCATCTTTCCGAACTGAATCGGTTGGAAGAAGAAGTGGACGAACTGAAAAACTATCTTACTTCCCGGCACTATATGCGCCTTTCGATGGGAAATTGCCGCGTCGAGTTAAGCACCTATTTTTATTCTTCGGTATCCGGGCTGGAAAGAATCGGCGATCATCTCGTCAACGTCGGTTACAGCATCGTCAATCCGACCGGTTCGCAGAATCAGAAAACGCTGAGTGAATCCGCCGGAAGGTAGGTTTCTTTTTTCGGGCAGTCGGACGTTTCTGTTTAGGCGGAAAGAAACGATCGGCAATAAAAAACGCGGAAATTTTTTCCGCGCGGATGACGATGGTGGAGCTGAAGAGGATCGAACTCTCTACCTCCTGAATGCAAATCAGGCGCTCTCCCAAGTGAGCTACAGCCCCGAGATGTATAGAAACGACGGAGAGTCGCCTCTCCGAAGGAATCGGCATAATGGTCGGGAAAACAGGATTTGAACCTGCGACCCTCTGTTCCCAAAACAGATGCACTACCAAGCTGTGCTATTTCCCGAGATGGCGCGCTAAGCAAGAATCGAACTCGCAACCTCCAGATTCGTAGTCTGACACTCTATCCAGTTGAGCTATTAGCGCGTTTCGCCACTATAATATACACCTGGAAAAACGCGAATTCAAGAAAATCGACTTGAATTCCGATTTCCGGAATGGAGGTTCCTGTCGGATTCGAACCAACGGTCATTGAGTTGCAGTCAATTGCCTTGCCAACTTGGCTAAGGAACCAGATCATTCGCGTTATTCATCATAGCAAAGTAGCCGCTGAATTTCAATTGTTATTTGAAAAAATGCAACAATCCCCGATCGTCTCGGGATACTATTTTATGCGACGCAGGGAAGAAATGTGTCAATCGTGCGCAAAAGGTTTAAATTTTCAGTAGAATCGAATAAAATGTTCGGGGTGAAAGAAAGATGCAGACGATTTTAACCGTTCAGAATATGGATTTTTCGTTTCCGACGGAAAAATTGTTTTGCGATGTCACTTTTTCCGTTTATGCCAAAGATCGCGTCGGCATCATCGGAGCCAACGGAACCGGTAAAACGACGCTGATTCAACTGATTCTTCATCGTCTGACGCCCGATAAGGGAATGATCGCCCTGTCGAAAGGCGTCCGCGTCGGTTACCTTTCGCAAGAGGTGATTCAGAACGAAGAAAACACGCTGTATCAGGAAGCGCTGCTTGTTTTTGAACCGCTGATCCGATTGCAAAAAGAACTGGAAGAAATGGAAAAGGCGATCGCCTCTCGGCCCGACGATGTCCGACTAATAGAAGAATACGGAAAAAAACAGCACTTTTTTCAGGTCGGCGGCGGATACGATTATCCCTATCTCATCGAGATGTTTCTGACGAAGTTCGGCTTTCGGAAAGAGGAATTCGACCGGAAAATCAGTACCTTTTCCGGCGGCGAAAAGACGAAGATGAGTTTTGCGAAACTGCTTTTGATGAAACCGGAATTGCTGATTCTCGACGAACCGACCAATCACCTTGATCTGTCGACCGTCGAATGGCTGGAAGATTATCTGAAAACGTATGACGGGACGCTGATTTTCGTTTCGCACGACCGCTATTTCATCAATCATCTGGCCGATAAGATCTTTGAAATCGACGATCATCGGATCTACGAATATAAGGGAAATTACGACTTCTACGTCAACGAAAAAAGAATCCGTTACGAACAGCAACTGAAAGCCTATCAACGGCAGCAAAAAGAAATCGCGAAAATGAAGAGGTTCATCGAATTCTATATGCCGAAACCGCGCTTTGCTTCGCGCGCCAAAGATCGCCTCAATAAATTGAATCGGCTGAAAATCGTCGAAAAACCGACGGAAGAGAAAACGATGAAACTCTCTTTTAAAGGCGATTCGCTTCTCGGAAAGAAAATGATCGGTTTCGAAAACGTTGCCATCGGCTATGAGCCGGATCGCCCTTTGGTCGAAGGCATCAACGCTTTGGTTACGGGGAAAGACCGTCTGGCGATCATGGGAAACAACGGAACCGGAAAAACGACGATCCTCAAATGCATTTTAGGTCAGGTACGGCCGTTGGAAGGTCAGATCGTCCGTTACAGGGAGTGCAAGATCGGCTATATCGATCAGCATCATTTCGATATTCAGGGACAAAAGACGCTGGTGGAGTATCTGACGGATCTTTTTCCGGCGATGGGCGAGAAGGCGGTCTGCAATCATCTGGGAAAATTCAATTTTTCCGACGACGATTTTTACAAGACGCCGGATATGCTTTCCGGCGGAGAAAAGATGCGGCTGCTTCTGGCGAAAATCATTTTGAACGATTACGATCTTCTTTTGCTCGACGAGCCGACCAATCATCTGGACATCATCACTAAACAAGCCTTGATCCGCGCGCTGGACGACTATGAAGGCACGATCGTTTTCGTCTCGCACGATCGGCATTTCGTAGATGAAACGGCAAATAAAATCCTGTATTTCTGCAACGGGAAATCCTATTACCATGAGGGAAATTATCAGGATTTCAAAGAAAAAGAGCAGGAACTTTTTGCTCTCGAACCGGTTGAAAAAAAGCAACCCAAAGAAGAGAAAAGGGCAATTAAAAGGGAAAAAAGTGCTGTTTCGACGGGTAAATTGGAAATTCGCATCGCGCAGACCGAAAAGGAAATTGCCCGATTGAAACAATCGCAGTTTGAAGAGGAAGTATATTCCGACAGAGGAAAAATGGAAGAGGTCGACCGGAAGATTCAGAAACTGGAAAAGGAGTTGGCTGAGTTAAGCGAAGAATATCTGGAAAGAATGTGAAAATTCTTGATAAACCGGGGCTTTGATGATAAGATTATGAATGCTTTCAGAGGTGATACCATGTTGATCGACGAAATTAAAAAAGCGAAAATGACGGCGATGAAAGAAAAAGACAACGCCGCCCGAGCGATTTACGACATTGTCGTCAATAAATATCTGCTGCTATCGATTTCGAGACGGGAAGAGGGAAAAGAAATCGCCGATACCGATCTGATTCAGATCATCGTGAAAACTTTGAAAGAACTTGCCGATGAAAAGGACGGATATGTCAAAGCCGGTCGGAGCGACAGCGTCGACGCCATTGCGCATCAGGAAGACGTTTTGAAGAAATATCTTCCGGCAATGCTGAGCGAAGCGGAAATTCGCGCGGAAATCCAAAAACTTCCGGATCAGTCGATGCCGGCGATCATGAAGCATTTCAAAACCCATTTTCAAGGCAAAGTCGATATGGCTCTGGTCAGCCGGATTGCCAAATCGATCGGATAGGGGTATAGTTAAATGGTATAGCAACGGTCTCCAAAACCGTTATTGCGGGTTCAATTCCTGCTACCCCTGCCATTAAATGTAAACTGGGAGAATACAAATTCTCCTTTTTTTATTTGCGCTAGTTGATTATAAATCTACCGCAAGATATAATTATAATAGAATGGAGGTTTTGATTATGAGTAAAATAGTTGTTAAAAACAAAGAAATTGCTATTACTAGAATTACAGATGATGATTATGTAAGTCTTACAGATATTGCAAGATTTTTAAATAATGACGATCCACGTTATCCTATCCAAAACTGGATGAGATTAAAAGACACTATAGATTTTATTGGACTATGGGAAATGCTAAATAATCCCGATTTTAACCGCGTCGAATTCGATGCGTTTAAAACTGAATATGGTAAAAATTCTTTTGTAATGACTCCGACAAAATGGATTAAACATACTAATGCTATAGGTATTAAGTCTAAAGCTGGTAAATATGGAGGAGGAACCTTTGCACATAAAGATATAGCTTTAGAATTTGCATCTTGGATCTCTCCTGAAATAAAACTATATATTATAAAAGAATTTCAGAGATTGAAAATTCAAGAATCCGAGCAAATGGAATGGGAAGGTAAGAGACTACTTGCAAAACTTAATTATTTAATTCATACTGAATCTGTAAAAAATAATTTAATTTCTATCAATTTATCTGAAGAACAAAAGAATATTATATATGCAAGCGAAGCTGATATGTTAAATGTTGCGCTTTTTGGTATGACAGCTAAAGAATGGAAAATTAGCAATCCTGATAAAAAGGGCAATATTCGTGATTTTGCAACGACTATTGAATTAGCAATATTGTCCAATTTAGAATTTCATAATTCAAAACTGATAGAACAACTTATACCTCAGCAAAAAAGATTAATTATTTTAAATGCGGAGGCTAACAGAGAAAAGAAATTATTTAATGAAAACAATATAAAAAGCATTAAGAGGATTAACAATGGGTAAACTAGGAGATAAAATTAAAGAAATAAGACTTAAAGAAGGAATGAGCCAAGAAGCATTTGCTAGGGAACTTGGTTATACATCCAAATCTACAATTAATAAAATTGAAAAAGGTATTAATGAAATTAGTTATGATAAATTAATGATATTAATTGAAAAATATAAATTAACGCTAGATCAAGTGCTAGAAAAGAATAAAACAGTTGTTTCAAATCCAAAAAAAAAAGAATCAAATGTATATATTTCATTTAGTGCAAGAAACGAAGGAAACTCTGAAATAATTGCTAAATATTTAATGAATGAACAAGATAGTTTAATTAAATTTAAAGATTTGCTTTATAATAGTTGCAATAATTGCCAATACGAATGTTTGAATCTCAATAGATGTAAATATAGAAATGATGATATTTATAGTCTTTTAGATAAAGTTATAAGTTATAATAAGATAGTTTTTATAGTACCAATGTACTGTGGAAATCCATCATCTCTTTATTTTATATTATCCGAAAGAATGCAAGATTACTTTAATAATAACGAAAGTAAATATGAAGATTTTATTAATAAGTTACACATAATTGGCATTTTTGGTTCAAAAGAGGAATCGCCATTATTTATTCCCCTTTTATCAAGTTGGTTTGAAAATGATGACAAAATATTGGGGATCGAAAGGCATAAAATAAATAGTAAGATAAATGACAATATAATAGACGATATGTCAATCAAAAAAGAACTAGATACTTATAAGATAAAATGGGAACTATAATTCCAAAGTTACAAGTAGCTTTAAATAATTTTGTTAAAATAAAAGATGCAAAACAAATTGCATAATAAAAGGAAGGAATTTAAAAAACAAAATAATGGTAAGTTTTTTTAATGATGCTATCATCAAAAGTATTATTTGTGTAGCTTTTTTTGGAAAAACGTATTATTCGTGTGGCAATGAGACATTGAAGAACATGACACTCTATTATGGAAGTAATAGAGTGTTTTTTTCGGTTTGGTGTCTTTTCGGCAGGAAAACATTTTGTCTGCGCTTAATCCTCATGTTGGACGAAACGAAAATACGAAAACAGCGAACGGCCTTCTTTAAAAGAGGTAAAGGATTCTCTTATTTGATCGGGTTATCAGAAAAATGTCTTTTGCTCTATTGAACAATCCGTTATAATGAGGTTGTTAGAGGAAGATAAGGAGCACCGAATAGGCAAGTCTTCCTGGCGGAGCGTTTCAAAATGAAAAAATGGGCTATTGCGTTTACGGCTATGATGTTGTTACTAGTCTCTTGTGGGGAGACGCCTGATGACGAAACGCCTTTTGATTTTATAGAAGTGGAAGGCGGATATGCCGTAAAAGCCAAAAAAAATCTGGACGATGAGATCAAAGGAATGGTAAATATTCCAGATACATACAAAAGGAAACCGGTTGTAGAAATCGCAGATTATGCTTTTTTTTACACATCTTTAACTGTTGTCAATATTCCGAACAGCGTAACGCGAATCGGGGATTATGCCTTTCGCGAATGTAGCGCATTAACTTCCGTAACCTTGGAGGAAGGGAGTAACTTGACAAGTATCGGAGATTATGTTTTTGAAGGCTGTGCCTCTTTAACCTCGATTACGATACCAGACTATGTAACCCATATCGGAGAAGGAGCGTTCGCCTATTGTGATTCATTGGTCTCAATCGTAGTGCCAAATCGCGTGGAAAGTATTCAAAAAGGCGCATTCCACGAATGTGGCGCCTTAACCTCCGTCACATTGGAAGAAGGAAGTAATCTGGCAAGCATTGAAGCGTACACTTTTGAAGGTTGTTCCTCTTTAACCTCAATCGACATACCGAACAGCGTAACAAGCATCGGGGATTATGCCTTTCATGAATGTAGCGCATTAGCGTTTATCACATTGGAAGAAGGAAGCAATCTGGCAAGTATCGGAGCGTATGCCTTCGAGGGCTGTTCCTCTTTAACCTCAATCGACATACCGAACAGCGTAGCAAGCATCGGGAATTATGCCTTTCGCGAATGTAGCGCATTAGCGTCGGTCACATTGAAAGAAGAAAGCAATCTGGCAAGTATCGGAGCATATGCCTTTGAAGACTGCGATTCTTTAACCTCAATCTTCATACCGAACAGCGTAACAAGCATCGGAGATTATGCATTCAAAGGTTGCCTCTCTTTTTCTTCAATCACGATACCGGAGAGTGTTATCCGAATCGGTTCTTTTGCCTTCGCGGATTGTTTTAATTTGACCATCTATTGCGAAGCGAGTAGTGAATCGAGCGGATGGATGAGCGATTGGAATTTCGCGGACAGACCCGTATACTGGGAAGTCGCACGAAACGATATCGTGGATCAAAATGGATTGCAATTTTTGCTTATAGAGGGAAATGCTGTCCTAACAGGACACCATGCGAATGTCGTAGATGTCGTCATACCTGAAACGATAGAAGTCAATGAGCGATCGTATCGTGTAACAAGCATTGGCGATTATGCCTTTAAAAATTGCAGTTCCTTAATCTCGGTTACGCTACCGAATAGTGTAACCCATATCGGAAAAGGAGCCTTCGCTTCTTGTGATTCATTGGTTTCAATGACTCTACCGGAGAGTGTAACCTATCTGGGAGATTATGCATTCAGAGAATGTGTTTCGTTAACTTCAATCGTAATGCGGGACAGAATAACATACATTGGAGAAGGAGCCTTCGACGATTGTTATTCTTTAACTTCGATCGCAATACCAAACAGTGTAACCTACATCGGAAGTTATGCATTCGGAGACTGCATTTCATTCACGTCAATCGTCATACCAAACAGCGTAGAAAGCATGGGAAATGACATATTTTCTGGTTGTCGCAATTTGACTATCTATTGTGAAGCGGATAGTGAACCGAGCGGTTGGGTGAGCGGTTGGAATTATTCAGATAGACCCGTATATTGGGCCGGAGAATGGTCTTATGTCGATGGTGTGGCGACACCCAATTCTATAACGGATAAAGGGGGGTCTCTATTGAAAGTGTTCAATATAGGGAAGCGATTCACGAATAAAAGGTGTATAGAAAAAACATTCAAATGATCGTTTGGATCGGTATTTCAGCGATGGAGTTCCGATTCTTTCAGGTTCTGTAAAATCAAATGGGTTTATTGGATGGTGAACTTCATTTTTGCTGAGTGATCGATCCGATTGAGGTTTATCGGATATACGAATCTTATCGCTTTGTGAGCGCTTTCATTTTTTTGTTGACATCAAAAATCTCTGACTTTATAATAAAATCAGCAACGGAAACCGCTTTCCGAAAGTGAGAAAGGGAAAAAATCATGAAAAAGCGATATGAGAAGCCGGAGATCGAGGCAGAAACGATCAGAGAAGAAGACATCGTGACGACGTCGA
>ERZ779889.48-NODE-48-length-145022-cov-5.249753_pt1 | contig 145022 bp, 137 predicted proteins | sample MGYA00511030_ERZ779889 | MGnify/ENA primary metagenome ERZ779889 (study PRJEB29588, sample SAMEA2160616) | human gut metagenome | biome: human gut; feature: human-associated habitat; material: faeces | place: Denmark | collected 2008/2010 ...
CGCCGCCGATGGCATTGCCGTTCCAGCCGCCGCCGGATACATTTACCGTACCGCCGAGAATTCTGACTGCGGCACCGGATCCGCAGGCGTAATAGGGAGTGTATTCAGGTGTGGAACCGCCGCCTATGCCTGCACCGCCGTTGGAACCGCCGGTTGCTTCGACACGGCCGCCGTTTATGATAACCATACCGCCGTTGCCGTTGGAGCCGCCGCCGATACCTGCACCATAACCGGAGGTTGCGTCAGCACTGACAACACCGCCGTTGATGGTGATAAGGGATGCGGAAGCACCGGAACCGCCGCCGATACCTGCGCCGTGGGGATTTCTGGAAGTCTGGGAAGCAAACGCTTCAACAATACCGCCGTTGATGGTGATACTGCCGCTCTGTCCGTAATATCCGCCGCCGATACCAGCGCCGTAAGCGGAAGTGGAAGCGGATGAGGGGTTGCAGGCTGCAACGATATGACCGCCGTCGATGGTTACATTACCGCTGCTGTACATATATCCGCCGCCGATGCCCGCGCCGTTCTCGCCGCCGATCGCGGTGAGTCTGCCGCAGACAGTGGTGCACTCATGAGAAGAGGTGTCACTGCTTGCGCACTTGATACGGACGGAGGCCGCCGGACGAACTTCGATACCCGCATGATTCTTTCCGGAGGAAAGAGTATTGCTGGTGCCGTTTTTGAGGATAATAGTGGGAGCTGCGGAATTATTCACGAGAAGCGCACAATAATCGTCCGCGGACCCGGAAGCGTTCACACCGTCAAGGTAGATCGCGGGAGCGCCGCTGTTGATAACGATATTGTTTGTGGAGGAGCTTCCGGTAATATTGAAAGCCCCGGAGTAATTCACTGAACTGCCGTTGTATATGTATCTGTCAGCCTCGATAACTATATCGGAAACGGACAGATCTATCTGGCAAAGCTCTTCAAAAGCCGCTACCAGACGTACATTAGCCGCAGGCATGGTGAAGGTAAAGGTCGTGCTTCCCGCAGGAATGGCGATAAACTTGTAACCTTCTCCGTAAGTGAAATAGGAAAGGTAAGTTCCGCTGTAGACATATCCTGTCCCGACGGAACCCTTGAGGCTGTAGCCGGATTCGGGACTGAATGTCAGGGTAACGGACTCACCCGCAACGATCCTGCCAGACCTGCTGGCGGCAACCGTGCCGTGCTGCAATTCAGATGCGGAAGGAAGCGTCAGCGTATACGATGCTGCGGCATTTGAAGTTACCGGCAAAATCGAAACGACGAGCAACAACGCAATGAGAATTGCTGTCAGTTTTGTCAGATTTTTCATCTTGAACCCTCCATTTAGAAATAATTGATTACAATTGCGGTTACAGTATAGCACATTTTTCCCGAAATGTCAATATTTGCAACCGAATAATAATGAACTAAAAGTGTAACAAAACTATCAGAGATCAGAACCTGAAATAAAGGAACGGATTATAGGAACCGCCTATGAGATATGAGGAGCATACCAGAACTACCGCGCAGCACCCCACAGGTTCCGCAACCGCAAGAGCAATGCTTCCGGCTTTGGTCTGTTTCAGCTTATAAAAGAGCTTTTTGGGAAGCGGGGTTGAGCCGATGATCGCCACAATAAGGAGAACTATATAACTCTTCAGGTAATACAGCGTCTGAACGTCGGAAAGCGCAAGCCCTCCGAACCCGAACATACCGCCGAGAGTTTCCGGTATCTGAGCCGCGGATCCGGCATTGAATATCACGAAGCTTATCAGTATTATGAAAAGGGTCGGGATACGTCTCACCGCGTCGGGGATTTTGACTTTGAGGAACAGATGTTTTTCAAGCATCAGAATAACGCCGAAATACAGTCCCCATATTATGAAGGTCCATTCCGCCCCGTGCCAGAATCCGGTAAGGAACCAGACGGTGAATATATTGAACGCATGACGAAGGAATGAGACCCTGTTTCCGCCCATGGGAATGTATACATAATCACGGAACCAGGAACCGAGAGTCATATGCCAACGGCGCCAGAACTCGGAAACACTTGCCGAAATAAAAGGATAACGGAAGTTTTCGGGGAAGTTGAAACCGAGCATTTTTCCCATACCTATCGCCATATCCGAGTATCCGGAGAAGTCGAAATAGATCTGAAGCGTCTGCGCCAGCGCACAGACCCAGAGGGACAAAACGGTACTGCCGGATTCCTGATATTTCTTGACAAGTTCCGCAAGAACATTTGCTATCAGGACCTTTTTGCCGAGACCGGCGCAGAAGGTTTTCACTCCGGAAGCGAATTTATCCACACTGAGCGTTCTGCTGACAAGTTCCCTGTTGACATCGGTATATCTTACTATAGGACCGGCTATCAGCTGGGGGAACAGCATTACATATGCTCCGAAATTTATAAAATTATGCTGAGCATCCGCATCCCCCCGGTAAACATCCACAACATAGCTGAGTATCTGGAAGGTATAGAAACTTATACCTATCGGCAGAACTATTTTCAGCAAAGGAATATTGGCGCCGGAAACAGCGTTTATATTTGTAATAAAAAAGTTGGTGTACTTGAAAAACAGCAACAGCGCCAGAGGTATGCCGACACCCGTAAAGAGCAGCACTTTTGCCGCCTTTTTGCCCTTGTACTTTTCTATCAGCAATCCGTGGATCCAACCTACAAAAGCCGAGAAAAGAATCAGTACACTGTATACCGGCTCTCCCCAGAAATAAAAGAGAAGACTGGAGAAAAACAGAACTCCGTTCCTCAGCTTTGCCGGCACCAGAAAGTATATCAGAAATGTCAGGGGGAGAAACCAGTAAAGAAAAGTCAGACTTGAAAAAAGCACGGTTATACCTCTCTTCGCTTTCCCCGGAGAAAATGTCTCCGGAATTTTTCTAATTCAGAATGTTTTGGAATGCCGAAACTATCCTGTCCGCGGCGCCGGGACTCTTTTCCTGACTCAGCATCACAAAAAGAACCAGCCGGCTCTCGCTTTTACAGATCACCGTATCGGCAGAGGTGCAGACATTCCAGTCCGGAACACAGTTCTGTTCAAGATCGGACTTGAATTCATCCACATCCACCCCTTCCGCAACCCGGAAAACATATCCTATGAAAGGAAACGGGGCTAACATGGGCCCGAACATATAACATTCGGAATATCCCGTGATCACGTATTCATTGAAACCCTCAAAATAAAGAGCACCGACATCCGTTTTGAAGTATTGCATAGGCTGCTGATCCCAGACCTCAACCTGAGCGCAGGCTTTTGCAACCTCCTCCAGGGAAACGGTATCCGCTTTTGACGGTTGTTTCGGAGAACATGCGCAGAATATGCACATGCATAAGACAATCGCTGTAATCAGACCGGTTTTTCTCATTAGTATCCCCTCTTTTCACGATTAACACTCTTTTGACTCCGGTCAAAGAAAAAAGTTCCATGTTCACAAAAATTTTTATTCTGTGCAAAAAAAGAGCCGGAAGCTGAGAAATACGGCTTCCGGACTCTCTGTTGTACGTTTTTATTTCGCTGCTTCTTTGAACGCTGCGGTCAGCTGATCGACAGCATCGGGCATATTCTCAGAGGGAAGCATCACAAAGAGAACAACATCCTTGACGCTTTCGCAGATCATGGTGTCAGCCTCAGTGCAGATATTCCAGCGCATATTGGCATTTTCTTTGATCGCAGTCTTGAACTCCTCAACCTTTTCGGGATCCTCAACACGGAAAATATATCCCATAAAAGGAATGGTGCTTATCATGGGAGCAAAATTTCTGCCTTCGGAATATCCGGTTATCTTATAGTTGCCGAAACCGGGGAAATACTCTGCTCCGGGCTGAACGGCTTCGTTCATTATGGACATATCCTTGAGACTGTCGGTTCCGATAACGGCTTTCGCAATATCACTTACAGATGCTTCCACCGTTTTGCTCTCCTGAACCGAGGGTTCCTTTGCGCAGGCTCCGAGGAACAGGGTCAGGACAAGTATTGCGGCGAGAATAATGGATGTTTTTTTCATTTTGGTATTCTCCTTTTGTTTAGGCTTGTGCCTTTTGTGTTTTGGACTCCGCAATCCGAAAAATGTTCCCGCCGAATTTAAAACTTTTTGTGAAATCCACTATTTGAACACAAAACAATGATAAAATTTCCTCAACGACCGTTGTACAAAAGCCGAATGCTGCCAAATCGGGCAGCCGGTTGATATACCGCAGAAAGGAACTCCCCGAGGATAAATATATCCGGCCGGGACAAAGAAAATGAATCTGTCAGAAGCTTTCCTTGTTATATTTGCCTTAATGACGGTTGTGGGATTTTCCGTCACTGCCGCGGATAAAAAATTTTCAAAACAGAAAGGTCATCGCCGCATACCGGAAAAAACCTTTGTCATCCTGTCTTTCCTGGGCGGAGGTTACGGTGTACTTGCCGCTTTTTTCCTCTGCAGACACAAGACCAGACATCTCGGACTTATCGCCGCCGTCACTGCGGCAACCTTAATATGCACCGCCGTCACTTTCCTTGCCGCAGGAAACCCGCTATAGTCCCGCATACTCACTGAAAAAGAACCCCGGAGAGTTTCACTGCTCTCCGGGATCTTTTACACTGCTTATATAATATGAGATATATGATTGCGGGAAAATCACTGTTCATTTTCCGCAGTGTCCGTGGCCTGTACCGACGGAAGACCGAAGCTCACGGTCAGAGCTCTGTCGACCCTGTCCATGGATGTACTGTCGAGCCGTCCCATATGTTCACGCAGCCGTTTTTTATCCAGTGTCCGTATCTGCTCCAACAGTATTATGGAGTCTTTGGCAAGTCCGTATTTTGCGGCATCCACATCTATATGGGTGGGTAGCTTGGACTTATTCAGCCGGCTTGTTATGGCGGCGGCAATAACGGTAGGACTGTATTTGTTGCCAACGTCATTCTGAACTATAAGGACCGGACGTACACCGCCCTGCTCCGAGCCTATCACGGGACTGAGATCCGCGTAGTATATATCCCCTCTTTTGATCAGAGACATTTTTTCACACTCCTGTTTTTTTGACCGCAAATTCCTTTAACTGTATTTTTTGCGCTCTTACGGAAAATATTCAATCCCGTAAACAGTATATGAAAAAACTTTATTTAATGTTTCAGAGCCGGATCAGCCTGACGTCGACACCTTTTCTTTCAGCCATTTTCAGGGTCATTTCCGTTCCCCCGGAACTGCCGTTTGTAACTGCGATCAGCCTGTCGGAGCTGTCCACAAGAAAGGCATTCCGTCTCTGCATACAGTCCCTTGTATACTCGTCGGAAATCACGAAAACAGTATCGCAGTTTGCGAGTATTTCACGGTATCTTTCCTTTTGCCAGTCAAAGCCCCTTCCGAGGAAATTCCGGTACGGAAGCACCGCATAAAGCTTTATTCCGTCTCCCCGAACATCACCGGCAGATCTCATGGAATTTCTGACCCGTATGACACTCATCGCCGCCCAAATATCCACACCGTCCGCCATTCCCGTCATGAACCCGGTAAACCCGTCGTCCACTGCCTTTTTGATCTCACATTCCAACCGCATCATCAAAGTCACGCAGGAAGAATCGGCTTCATCGGAAAAACCGAGCTTTTCAGGACGGTGCCCGGTAAAAGAACAGATATTGTTTCCGAGACGGACCTGCCCTGCGGGAACAACTTTCGGTTCCACTCCGAAAAGAAGAGAGTTGTCCCTGCCGCGGCCGGATGGCTTTCCGCAAACGGGAAGAGGTTTCACAAGGCTATCCTTTCTGCCCTCCGCAAACAGGCGGAATTCCGCCGGATCAGAGCAGAAGAATGCCTGTCCCAAAGGCTCAATGTCTTCTCTGTTTCTGTAACCCCAGGTTACGCTTATGCAGCGTATTCCGGCATTTACCGCAGTTTTGTAATCCGCTTCGGAATCGCCTGCGAACCATGTTCTGCTTTTGTCCGCGTCAAGACGTTTTATTATATCATTCGCAGCCGTGGGATCGGGCTTATGGGGGATACCGTCAATATGCCCCTGAACTATATCAAAATCCACCGTCGGCAGGCACTGTTTTACCACAAGCTGAGTGGTCCTGTCCGGTTTATTCGAAAGTACCGCCAGCGCATACCCTCTGTCCCGGAGTTCTTTAAGCGCCTTCTCAATTCCGGGATACGGTTTAGAAAGAACCGCGGGGTGAGCGTCATATTCGGCATTATATTCACGGAGAATACTTTCGTATTTTTCATCCGGAAGACCTTTTCCTGCGGCACATTCCACAAGATGCTTTGCTCCCAGACCGATAAAGCTTTTGCATTCCCGTACGGTTATGGGCCTCAGCCCGTTTCTCTCAAGAACAGTATTGAGGCATTTTCTTATATCCGCGATCGTGTCCACAAGAGTACCGTCAAGGTCAAATATGAATGCGGGTCTCATTTCCGTGGCAACTCCTTCTTCTTCAAAACTTTTTATGGTTATTTTAACCTATATTTTTTCCATAATATGGACGTTTTGGTGGAAAAAATCGCAAATGACTTGAAAATGAGAAAAAATTATGCTATGATTGAAAAAGCAAACCTTGTCCGGACAGACAGCTTTTCCGCATTGAAACCCCGGAAGATTCTTGACTGTAGAGGAACCTTTTATGAAACCGTCTGAAAAACATGCCGCAGTGACCCTGTTCCGTGAATCACGGGATATATCCAACTCAACCGCCATCAATGCCGATACCGTGCTGGTATACGGACTGGACAGTTCTGTCCCGGCACGGATAGAAAAATGGAAAAATGCGGGATATAACACCGGACTTATTGCGGATTTTTCCCGCGGGGACTTCACCGACTGGCTCAGCGGAAAAGTGGACGGAGTTTCCCACAGCGGCGATGTTCAGACAGACCGCCAGGGCAAACAGATACTCTATGCCCCCGGAATACCGTATATCATTCCCACGATAGCATTCACCGAGTATTATATTAAGAAGATACTTCCCTTTCTCGAAAGCTCAATAGACTGCGTATGCATCGAAAGTCCCGGGTTTTCCGCTCTCGCGGGATACGGAGAGGTCTTCCGTGCCGAATGGGAGATCTATTACCGGCAACCCTGGCAGCCGCCACACAGTTCCGCCGATGCGCAGTATAAAGCGTCGGTACTTAAAGCTTATCTTGTCACACGGGCTGTGGACAGAATAGCAACCATGCTTAAATATGAGGCAAAGACCGTATTCGGAAAGGATCTGAAGGTATATATTTCGGTAGCCTCCGCCGTTGATATGGCGCTGGAAAAGATGATCTGCCCCGTGTCCGATATCGCTTCGCTCAACTCCGTCGACGGATTCATAGGGAAAGCCGCAGACGACGATATAGACGACAGTTCCCGTGAGAACAGACTAAAGACCTTCGAAGCGTCTTTTTTACGCTACGGTCTGTTGCAGGAACTCGTAGCCGGAACAGGGAAAAAAATGTTTCTGTCCGTAAGTCCGGTCTCGGACGATCCGACCCAGGGTTGGGCGGAGCACCGTATCAATTACGAAAAAAATCTTACGGCTGCCCTCATGCAGCCTAACGTCACCGGATACGAAATATGTCCTATGCCTCATCGGGCAATGCTGGGCAAGTACCCGCGAAAACCCGGAAGCACTCCGAAACCGATACCAGGATATTACAAAACGGAGCTTCTCAATCTCTTTTCCGTCCTGGGTGACATCTGCGGAAAGGAAAGCAAGGCTATTTCCGGTGAAAATCCGATAGGAGTCCTTTTTTCCGACAATGCGATGTTTCAGCGCATATATCCCGACGGGGACAGCTACGAAAAAGCCTACAACCGGGGAATAGATCTTTTCCACTCTTTCTACGGACTTTGTATGCCGCTTCTTGAACGTGGAATTGCCGTACGCCCGGTGCAGGCGGAGAATATAGCCGCCCACGGCTCATGCCTGGACAAATACAGAATACTTATACTCAGTTATCAGTTCATGAAACCGGAATCCTCCCGTATTCACTTTGCCCTGATGGAATGGATAATGCGGGGAGGAGTACTTATAGTTGCCGGCGACCGCGCGGATACCTTCAACGGGATCTCCGCATGGTGGAACCAGAACGGAAACAGTTTCTCATGTCCCGACGAGCATCTGATGAAGATACTGGGACTGAGCCGCAAAGCCGATGGGATATTTGCCAGAAACAAGAAAGCAAGTCAGGTTCTCCGCTCCTTACCGGAGGGGATATTTCCCGTCAAAAAGGGAGTGGTCGCGGTATTCGGTGAAAACCCGCAATACTGTATAAATGAAAAGGCATATGCCGATTTCTTCTGCAAGACAGTGATCTCTGCGGCATCCAAAGCAAAGATTCCCGTGTCGGCATCCTCCACCTTTGCACTGGGACGCGGACCGTACAAAATCCTTTCCATGCCGAAGGAAACCGGGAAGACAAGCGTGCCCATCAACGGACTTTTCGTTGACCTTCTCTCCCCCGAACTTGATGTGGAATCATTTATCGTTGCCGAATCGGGAGCAAGACTTTTCCTCTACGACCTGGAGGAAAAGAAAGACTGCAAACCGGAGATTATCGCCATATCGGCAAATATTCTGGACTACACCGAGGACGAAAACGGAATATCTTTTTCTGCGGCTGCCCCGGAAGGGGTGGACTGCGTATGCAGGCTTTACTGCCCGTCCCCTGTCCGTATCACGGAGCAGGACATGGAGATCCCATGCCAGCGGGACGAAAGCGGAAAAACGGTTCTCTTCCGTTTTACCCCGGGAAGCCTGCGACGCATAACAATCAATACGGCAAAGACTGAGGGGAACGGAACAAATGCCAAAGGACGTTAAACTTGTTATTTTTGATATGGACGGACTCATTTTTGACACGGAAACACTTTACCTGAAAAAGTGGTTCGTCGCGGCGGAAATGTTCGGACTGACCATAACCGAAGACGCCGTTATAGCCTCCATGGGTGCGAACCGCAAGGGACAGGAAGAGTTCTTTCTGAACTATTTCGGAAAGGACTTCCCTTTCAACGACGTGATTTCCGTTATTTCGGAACTCATTGTCCGGGATGTGGAAGAAAACGGTCTGAAAATAAAGCCCGGATTCCGGGAACTGATTGATTTCCTGGATAAAAAGGGGATCAAAAAGGCTCTTGCAACCTCCACAGGGCACCTGAGAACGGAAAAATACATGAAAATAGCCGGAACCGAAAAGACCTTTGACACTATAGTCTGCGGAGACATGATAGCCAACGGAAAACCTGCTCCGGATATTTTTCTCAAAGCCGCGGAAAACCTCGGTATTGCCCCTGAAAAGTGCATGGTCCTGGAGGACTCCGCCAATGGAATTCTTGCCGCCTGCAACGCCGGAATGATCCCGGTCTGCATTCCTGACATCAAGAAACCCTCACCTGAGATAATCGGGAAATGTTACCGTGTTCTGCCCTCTCTCGACCTTGTGAAAAACGAAATATTATGAAGATTTAATAATTTTTTCGCATTTACCTATTGCATTTTTACTTTTTATGTGATATAATATCGGAGTAAAATAACAGTTTTATGAAGGGGAGTGAACAGAGTGAAAGAAGGAATTCATCCCGTATATCAGGATTGCGTGGTCAAATGCGTCTGCGGTAACGAGATCCCGACGCGTTCCACCAAGAAAGAAATCCGCGTAGAAATTTGCTCCAAGTGCCATCCGTTCTTCACCGGCAAGCAGAAGCTGGTTGATGCAGGCGGTCGTGTGGACAGATTCAAGAAGAAGTTCGGTCTTCAGTAAAAATCAAGGAGTTATCCGTGAGGATAGCTCCTTTTTTTTGTAAAAAACATTTTCAGGGCATCCCCTGCCCTATAAGCTCAGATATCCGCCTTTCAGGGTGGATATTTTTTATGCCCACCGGAGAAGGACCGGGTATTCGGACTTACCGTGTCACTTTGCGGCGCTTTGCTCTTCCTCCGGCTCAGGACTTCCCACAGCCTGACGTACTGTCTGGGCGATGCGATCGAAATGAGCGACCAGCGAATTGGGTTTACCCACCGGGTCATCCTTCGAAAAAGGAACAAAGAACATATTGCGGCTGTTCATAAGCAATCCTATGTTCTTTGCCCCGGCGCCGAGGGCATCGTTAGATGAAACCGCCACCACAACGGGACGTAGATTACGCAGATGAGCCTTCACGGCAAGGGTGACCGGAGTATCGGCGATCCCCAGAGCAAGTTTTGCCAGAGTATTACCGGTACACGGTGCGATAACAATAACATCCAGAAGTTTCTTCGGACCGATGGGCTCCACCTGGGCCAAAGTATGAAGTACCGGTTTTCCGCAGATCCGGCTCATTGTATCAACAAAGTCCTGAGCCTTTCCGAACCGGGTATCCGTTTCATATGAAGTCTGGCTCATGATCGGAGTTATATCCCAGCCGAGGGCGGCAAGTTTTTCAAGCTGTTTCATTACCGCCGAAAATGTACAAAAAGACCCGGTCATGGCAAATCCGACCCTGAGGGGTCTGTTTTCTTCCGCCAAAATATCACCTCAATTTTTCTCGGAAATGATATCCAGAATTGCTTTCTCTATAATCTGCCCGGCGGTTTTCGGACACATTTTCCCGGGCAGTCCGGGGGCAGGGACAGCCTTCAGCCCCAACTGTTCCGCAACGGAAAGGTCTATACCACCGGGTTTGGACGCAAGTTCTATAAACACGGCGGTTTTCCCGGCACGTTCAAGCTCTCTGCGCCCGATCACAGGATACGGGACGGTATTGAATACAATATCGTATCGGTCCATGCTTTCCCATATCCGGCACGTATTCACACCGCACATTCCGCCGGCCCCGATCCACGCGATATCGGAAGCTTTCCGGGCAGAAACCGTGACCTCAGCCCCCAAAGCCCTGAGCCTTGGAGCGAGTGCCTTCCCTATTCTTCCGTATCCGACGATCAGACACCGGCTCCCGGAAACAGTGCACGGGCGGGACTGCATAGCCAGAAGCACAGCCCCCTCAGCCGTGGCTACGGCGTTCGGTATAAGGACCTGTTCGAGTTCAAGACAGTCATGGACCTGAGCCAACGTTTCCATTGAAAAAGATGCAGGTATCCCTCCGCCGAAAACGACAGAATCCGGGGGAACCAACGGGGCAAGATCCGAGATCCGGAGTTTCCGGTCAGAGAGCGGAGTGTTAAGCCATTCCCCGTCACGGCTGCAGGGGAACGGAAGGACAACATAATCAGCCCCTCTCAGAGCCTCCCCGACACAGGCTTCCTCCCTTCCTGGATCTTCCCGTTCAAGTCCGTACGTCCTTACCTCATACCCTTTTTCAGCCAAAGACCGGGCAAGGTAAACCGTTCTCATATCTCCGCCGATGACGGCAAATCTTTTTCCCGACATTCTTTCCCCTCCTTTGCGGTATACTATATAATATGCCGCCGGATAATAAAGAGTGAAACTGTCGGGACCGGTTTTCCGGCAAAGTCACCGGTTGAACAGTTTATCCGCATAAACCGCAACTCTCACCTGAAATAAATATAAAAACAAAAGTCTGCCTTTTCAGGCAGACTTTTTTCTGTATCTGTTAAATCAAATGGTCGCTGTTCATCCCGGCAAGGGTCCTGACCCAGTTGCCGTAGAGCGTCCTCCCCGTTTCACGCCATGTAAGTCCGGGAATAAGTGCAGGATCGTCGTTCGGGAAATAATGCTTCGGCTTCGCAATATTTTCTCCCTTTTCAAGGTCCCGGAAATACTCCCGGGAAAGGGTGTCGGCGTCATACTCGGAATGTCCCATGGAGCACACAAGCCGCAGGTCGGCAGACGCGACAATATGAACTCCCGCCTCCTTCGAGCAGGCTACAAGAGAAAGATCTTTCTGCTTTAAAATATCGTCGGCTGTTACTTCCGTGTGACGGGAATGAGGGGTTGCAAACGGATTTTTCAATCCTCTGACAATATCGTTTTTGGAATCAAGAATATCATGTTCAAAAACGCCGAACATTTTCTCCGGCAAAGCCCGTTTCTCTATCCCGTAACGGTGATAAAGAATCGCCTGGGCTCCCCAGCATATGGAAAAAACAGAACGGACATGAGTCTCAGCCCAATCAAAAATACGGCAGAGCTCATCCCAATACAATACCTGCCCGTAATCAAAAAGTTCAACGGGAGCACCGGTCACAATGAAGCCGTCGAAAAATGAATCGCTGTACTCATCAAAGCCCTTATAGAACCGATTCATATACTCACTGTCGGCATTTTTCGAAGTATAAGTGACGGTTTTCATCAGGTCCAGATCAATATCAAGACCCGCCGATGCCAACATGCGGATTATCTGGGTCTCAGTGACCGTTTTTGTGGGCATAAGGTTGAGAAGGAGTATTTTCAGAGGCTTGAGCCCCGAAGGCTCGCCCTGATTGAGGATTATACCTTCCCGTCGGAGCAGATCCGTTGCGGGAAGCCCGTCCGGAACAGAAAACCGCATCCTCATCCCCCTTTCAGACCCTACAATTATCATGCTGACAGTATAACAAATATTTTCGACAAAGTCAATACAGGTTTTTAAAAAAATAAGCAAACATTGTCTGTTTTTGGATTTTTCCCGTCATTTCACGCTTTTGTCTTCATACGACAAATAAATCTCTCCATTTATCGACTTTTATTACTCTTTTTTTCCCTTTACAAAAGGTAATAACTGTATAAATATTCATTTATGCGGTTAATTATATTTATTTTTTGTCGATAAATGTCGTTTACTGCGGTTTTTATATGTTTTTGGGTCTTTTTTTCTCTTTATTTTGCACCCTGTTTTGTGGTAAAATAGTATCAGGAAAGATTCGAATACAGAAATACAGATTAAAAAACAAGATTTTCAGGAGGAGTCAGCGATAATGAATGAAAGAACCAAAATACTGATTGTGGATGGTCAAACCGAACAGCGTAATGCTTACAAAGAACGCCTTAATCTTACAGGTTACGATGTAATCGGTTGTACGGCCAATCCCCGTCAGGGTTTGGAAATGATCGATCAGTTCCAGCCGGACTTCGTGTTGTTCGACATTGTTCTTTCCCCCATAGACGGCATCACCTTTCTTAAAGAAGCGATGAACGCCAAAGACGGGAGAAAATGCAAATACATTGCTCTTTCCTCTATAACAAATGAAAGGATAATCCGCGACGCGGTTTCTGCAGGAGCCGACTATTTCATCGCAAAACCTTTTGAACCCCAGGTACTTACAGACAGAATCAAATCGCTTGCAGAGCCCTTTGATGCCGCTGAAGAATTCGGCTTTACGGAGGAAGCCGGATCAATAGACAACTGTACGGCGGTCGAGACCGATCTGGAATCCCAGGTAACTTCCCTGATACTTGAAATCGGTATTCCCGCGCACATCAAGGGATTTCATTATGTAAGAAGCGCCATTATGATGGCTGTGGAAAACCCTGAAACCATAAGTGCAATAACAAAGATAGTTTATCCCACAATTGCAAAACAGTACCACACCGCCCCCACGAGAGTAGAACGTGCGATACGTCACGCGATCGAAGTTGCCTGGGACAGAGGAGATTACGACACACTTAACAGCATATTCGGCTTTTCCGTTGATAACAATAAAGGAAAACCCACCAATTCGGAATTTATAGGACTGTTGTCTGACCAGCTCAGACTGAAGAATAAGAAAACCGCTGAACATAAAGAACTTCGCATAAAATAAACCCTATTTTATAAAACCGAAAAAAGATCCGGACAAAGATACCCGCATCTGGATCTCTGTCCGGGATAATATAGAATAAGACATCCCCCGCTGTGACGAACACAGCGGGGGATGTCTTTATAACGTTTTCTTTTACTCCTGACCTAACAGTTGTCTTACAAAATCCTGAATATCGTACGTAAGCCGCACGGAAGCTATCCTGAACTCAAAAGAAGGGCTTTCAAGCACCATTCTGTCATTTTCCGGTCCGAGGATCATATCCCCGAAAATACGGATGCAGGGCTGTCCTTCGTACACAGCGCAAAGCTGTCCGTAGTAACATCCGTCACAGGCATACGTATCCTTTTTATCCATCTTATAGTAAGAGGGTTCCTGATATTTTAGCCCGGAAAAACTGTATGTCGCTTCATAAGTAAGATTCAGCAGATCCTGCCTCAGATCCCCTTCGGCAACAAAACTCCGGTTGAAATAAACGTGACCATTATGCTCATCGGTCATTTCCGTATAAGCAAAATCCCGTATAACAACATCTTTTACCTTGTCCCGGGTAAGAACCCTGTCTATATCTTTACGCACAAAAAGAGAAAGATACCCTACACATGGAACAACAAGAAACAAATCGTCAGTATTTTCAAACAGCAGGACATCTATCTTCATCCCGTCGCCGACTTTTCCGTCACTGTTTTCGGAACGGATCCACGCAACGGACTTCACCGTTGGAACAGATTCCATACTCCATTCGGAGAAATTATCCTGAACGTATGAATGCCCGTTATATGAAATAACTGCAAGGTCGGAGATGTAAAGGACTTTCCTCGCACATCCGGAAACAAGTATCCCGAAAAGCGCAAGAACAAGGGTTACAGCCGAAAATTTTCTCACTGTTCCGAACCTCCGTACTGACTCTTTATATTATCCGCCAACATACGGCAAATGTTCTCATCCGCCCGGTTCGATCCGGTTTCATAATCCCGTATGATAACACACAGGGGAATATTCTCAAACTCTGCCGCAACCCGAAAATTCATGGAGTAGGCCTCGTCGGAGGTTCCGGAAAAGCTGAGGGAATCCAGATATCTGAGCATCATTTTTTCGTCATCGCCGTGAATGGATACGGTCCTGTTCCGGTAGACAACTGCTGTATTTTCATTCTCACGGACGGTCACAGAATCAACCAGGACATACAGTCCGCGTATGTTCTCCCGGGTCAGTCTCGTTCCCTTCTGAACATATGCCGCAAAGGAATCGTCTTTGGGAATGAACAGAATCCGTCCCTCAGGATCATCCTTAAGCCTGTACACATCGATAGACTCAGTCTTCTCATCAAGATTCCCAAGCCACCCTTTTTCTGCCACAAGATCTTCTGCTGTGGGCGCGGTGAAAGTATCCTTGTTACGGAAGTCGGCATCGACCTCAATATAGACTTTTCCGTTAAAACAAAGCCTCCTGTACGGTCCGCATCCTGACATCATCAATAAAATGAGGATAACAGTAACAACTGTTATGGCTGTTTTTTTCATTCTGCACCGCTTTCTTCTTTCCCGTCAGCCGCAGCTGAATCATTGTCGGAAGACTCCACGGAAACATGATCGTCCTGAGCCCCACCGAATGAATCTTCCTCTCCTGTTTCATTTGTTCCGGACTTTTGCAGAAAAGAGAGATCTCCGGAAAGTGCTTTCACATACGCAGATTTACCGTTGCCGATTACTGCCTTTTTCAGCTTTTGGGAACAGACCACGCCGTATATGTACTCGGCAATGATGGCTATTATTACAATGCCCGGGATAATAAGGGACACCACATATCCGCCGAGAGAATTGGCTTTGTAAATCAGATACGCAATATTCAACGCATCAAGAACCGCCAGAACCAGTGCGACGATCATCCATCCGGGACGTTTTTTAGAAAAGATCCAGCAAAGGAAAAGTGCAACTATCGGAACTACAATAAGTATTCCGCAAATGATCATGGCGACCAGTCTCATCTGAGGATTATGCGCCACTGCTGGCTGCTCAAGCAAGCTCTGAAGAGTTGCCCCCATTTCATAAGGAAAATATGAGAAAAAAAGAAACAGCTCCGTTCTCCCGCAGAAAAGCTGCACAAGGTTGACCACCGTCAGGATTACGACTAGCAGCATGGTATTCCTTGCGCTCCTGTACCACTTCACGTATCTGATAATATTGCGTTCCATACAGAGTTCTCCGTTCACTTTATTTTTGTTAAATACTTCGGGACGTGTTTCAATTCCCGGAACTTTCCGTTCGTTTTCCGCGGATGTTTCGGGATCGTTCACATCAGGGCTTTGAGAAACAGACATTTCAGCATTTTCCGGTTTTATGTTCCATAACCGTCACCGTTACGTCAGATTGAGTTTCTTTGTAACGGAATGGTGCATAAGAACTAATGCTCCGACGGAAAAAGCCAGATTCAGGAGTATTCCCAGAACAAGAAATGAGACCACGGAACCGAAAGTCACAACACCGGAATTCGCAGTGCCTGTTTCAAGAACCAGGGAGCCCACAGACAGCATCGTATACTGAATAAACCTGATCAGATAGTTTGCTCCGACATAGATTCCGATACTGGCAAAAACCTTGTGCTTCTTTGCTATCTGACATCCAAGGGTAACGCATGCATATCCGATTGTTATCCACGCAAAAAACAGAACGATGACATAAATCAGAGCCAGAATCACAATGCAATGAAACTCGGGGGTACTCCACATATCCCCCATAAATTCCGGAATCTTCCGGAAAGTTTCCTTCAACGCGGAAAAAAGCGAGAAATTCCCGTAAGGAGAAACAGCGATGCCTATCACGGCAAAAATAGCCGCGCACCCGATAATAAATACTACTCCGGAACAGATGTACCATATAAAAGAAGTCAGGATCTTACTCCAGATCTGGCTCATGGCAGACGCCGGAAGAGTATGGGTAAGGTAGCCCTGGGAAGTAAAGAACTTTTTATAGTAGTAAGACAGACAGAATATCGTAACAAGCAGAGCACAGACTATCATGCCCAGATACGCGAAGATACTCAGGGAAACCGTCCACGTCAGATAGATATTACCGAGAGCCCGGGATTCTTCATTCAGCCCCCAGGAACTCCGGATAATGGATAAAAGCACGGACACCCCCACTCCGCACAGGATACTCAGAGCAATATACACCAGGTATACGGGGAGTATCATCCGTGATGTGGCGCGAAGGTCGTATTTAAGAAGTTTTCCTAACATCTGAACACCTCCCTGAACAATTCGTCGACGGTCTTTCCCTTTTCCTCACGGACCGTCTCAACGCATCCGCACTCAATTATGCGGCCCTTGTCGATAAAAAGAAAATCATCCAGGACGTTCTCCACATCGGAGATCAGATGTGTGGAAATAATGACCGAAGATTCCCGGTCATAATTATTGATTATAGTCTCTATTATGTAATCCCGGGCGGCAGGATCAACTCCCCCTATCGGCTCGTCAAGAAGATAAAGCTTAGCCCTTCGGGACATGGTCAGCACAAGCCCGACCTTCTCCCGTGTGCCCTTGGAAAGGGTACGGAGCCGCAGCTCCGCACCTATTCCCAGACGGGACATCATCTGTTCCGCCCTGTCGGCATCAAAGTCCTTGTAAAAGTCCCTGAACATCCGTATAAGCTGCCTGACCTTCATATACCCGGGAAGGTAATCCGTATCCGGCAGATACGAGACCATAGCTTTGGTTTCGGCGCAGGGGGATTTGCCGCAGATGAGAATCTGCCCCGTTGTGGGGGTAAGCAATCCCGCAACCATTTTCATCAAAGTCGTCTTGCCGCTTCCGTTGGTTCCCAACAGCCCGACTATACGCCCCTTGCCGACGGAAAAATTAAGCCGGTCAACAGCGCACAGCCTGCCGTAGTTCTTCGTGAGAGACAAACATTCAAGGACCTTCATACAGTTTCCTCTTTTCCTTCTGTTTTCTATCAGGATTTTTTAATTTTCTGTTTTATTTTTTATTCTTCGTTTTTTCTTGACCCGTTGCCTTTATCTCTTTTCAAAATATAAGCTCTTTTTTCTTTTACTTATTCTTTTCTTTCAGTTGTTGTTTATTTACGGTCATTTTCCGGCATTTTCGCTGATCGGAGCGGGGAGAAAGCTTACGGCTTTGTCGCTGTCGAATCCCAGTTCCTGCAATTCGTCCAGATATCTCTGAGCCGCTTCGCGCGCGAGGAACAGACGTACCGCACGGATAGTTTCGATATCCGCCGTGACGAAACGTCCCGCAGTGCTTCTGGCATCCGTAAGTCCCCAGGCATCCAGCTGAGTATATGCGTGCTGAACGGTATTGGGGTTGACAGATGCCTCCTGAGCGAGATCTCTCACCGCCGGCATCCTTGCACCGGGGGGATATTCGCCGGAAGCGATCTTCGCTCTGAACGCCGATGCTATCTGCAGATATACCGGCTTGTCAGGTTGAAATTTCATGGTAATCCTCCTTTCACCGTGTGTCAACGGTATAATACATAGGTATTGTACCACACTTTATTATAAAAGTCAAGCCCCTTTCGAACCAAAAAATAGAAAATTTGAAAAAACGGTATATTTTTTTCTCCGGATATAAATAATGATACTATAAACAGTCGAAGGGACAGACAGAAGAATGATCAAAGGTGTAAACAAGACAAGCATAATAGTCCGTGGCGACGGAGAAGTTTTCGAGCAGGCAATATTTATTATCAGCCCCAAATGCAAAAAAAGTCGTTGGGAAGTTCTTCAACTTGCGGAAAAACTTATAAATCAAAAGACCTCTCCGTTCAGGGCTGTGAACGGAAAGGTCCCAGGGAATAAAAACAAAAACAAGGGTATTTCGGATTTTTTCGGCAAAGAATGAAAGCCTCAGACATACTTTATCCCAAACTCATACGCCAGGGTCTGTTCGACTCCGTCAGCGTCGGGGAAAAGACAGCACACTGCCGTTTCTGTTGAATTTATCAGATCCGCATCAAGTCCGGCACGGGCAAAACAGTCAAATGCAAAGGAAGCTATCGCGAACCGATCGGAAGGAGTTCTTCCGTTCAGGACAAGCATAACATTTCCCCCGTCAACGTCCGCGGTCAGTCCGGGATAAGCGTTCCGCAGACACCCGCAAAGCTGTACAATGTCGTAAGCTGAACTTTTTTCCGCGACAAATATCAGCTCCGAGCCGCCTGGAGTGTTTCCTGACACCGAAAGGATGGGCTTTATTCCCCGCTCTTCCAGAGCGGAAAACACTCCGGAGGACACCTTCGAGACCTCGGGCAGTCCTCCGATACGTACCAGAACTATATCATGTCTGAGTCTTGCCGATACTATTAGATTTCTCGTATCTATTGTCATTTTTCCTCCCACTGCGAAGAAACTTCCGCATGGGCATTACTGTTTCGGGATCAGTCCGAGTCCGGCAAGAGCATGGCTCAGCTGTTCCGTTGTTTTCTTCTCCGGCTCACAGAGGGGCATCCGGCATCCGCCGCAATCGAGTCCGATCAGACGGAGGGCCTGTTTTACCGGAATAGGGTTGGTTTCCGCAAACAAGGCGTCGATAAGTTCCGAATACCGGATCTGCAGTGCAGTACTTTCACCCTGTCTGCCTTCAGACCAGAGCCGGCACATCCGTGAAACGGCATCCGGTGTTACATTCGAAAGAACCGATATGACTCCCTTCGCGCCTACCGCAAGAAGAGCTGTGATAAGACTGTCGTCTCCGGAATACAGATCAAGTCCGTCCCCGCACATAGCCTTTATCCTGACCGCAGCCGCAACGTCTCCGGAAGCCTCCTTGACTCCGACGATATTCGGATGAAGGCTCAGACGTCTGTAAGTCTGCGGTAAAATGTTCATACCCGTACGGGATGGAACATTATAAAGAATAATGGGAAGATCGGTCCTGTCGGCAATGTATTCATAGTGCTCCGCCAGTCCCTTCTGAGTTGTTTTGTTGTAATACGGTGTTACCACCAGTTGTGCATCCGCCCCCTCCTCTGCGGCAAATCTTGCAAGCCCGAGGACGTGGGCGGTATCGTTGCTTCCTGTGCCCGCGATGACGGGAACCCGTCCGTCGACGTGTCTTACGGCATAGCTGATGACACGTCTCTTTTCGCTGTCGGAAAGCGTGGGTGATTCTCCCGTCGTTGCGCAGACTGCTATAGCGGCAATTCCGTTATTGATATTGAAATCAATAAGTTTTCCCATGGTGTCAAGATCAACCCCGGAATCTCTTCCGAAGGGTGTCACCACGGCAGTTGCCGCACCTGTGAAGACGGTTTTTTTCATCAGGGCTCCTTAGATCAAGCCCTCCTGTATCATCCTGAGGGCTATCTGAACGGCGTTTGTTGCCGCACCCTTTCTTATATTGTCCGCAACTACCCACATATTTATACCGTTTTCCACGCTGTAGTCACGGCGGATACGACCGACGAACACCTCATTGTGTCCCTTTGCATTGACAGCCATGGGATATACGTTGCTTGCGACATCGTCCTGCAGCACCACACCCTCGGCCTCAGACATAAGACGTCTGATATCGTCAAGTTCAAAGGGCTTATTGAGTTCAACGTTTATACTTTCGCTGTGGCAGTCAAAGACCGGGACACGAACCGTTGTAGCGGTGATCTTTATGTCATAATCATTGAGGATCTTATGTGTCTCATCGATCATCTTATGCTCTTCTTTTGTATAACCGTCATCGGTAAAGACATCGATATGCGGCAGACAGTTCGAAAAGATCGGATAAGGGAATTTTTTCGGTTCCTTACCTTCGATGCCGTTCCGGAGATCGTTGTAACCGCCCATTCCGGCGCCGGAAACTGCCTGATAAGTAGAATAAACTATTCTTTTGATCCCGTATTTGTCGTGCAGGGGCTTGAGAGCCACCACCGCCTGAATAGTGGAACAGTTGGGGTTGGCGATTATTCCGTGATGGTTCTTTATAGCCTCGGGATTGACCTCGGGAACGACCAGAGGAACATCCGGGTTCATTCTCCACGCGGAGCTGTTGTCAATGACAACACAGCCCTTGGATGCAGCTATCGGCGCAAACTTCTCGCTCGTACTGCCCCCCGCCGAAAACAGAGCTATGTCAAAGCCCTCATCGAAAGAATGCTCGTTCAGTTCCCGGACAGTATATTTTTTGCCCATGAAATCAAGTTCCTGACCGGCACTTCTTGCGGACGCAAACAGCGCGTAGTCCGCCTTCAGACAGTATTCTTCAAGAACCTTCAGAAAGGTTCTTCCCACCATACCTGTGGCACCTACCACGGCAATTTTGTAGTTTTTCATCGCAATACCTCTCTCTACCATTTTCATTATATGTTCCGAACGGATATCGTGCTAACAAAAAAAAGGACGGTGAACCGTCCGTCGTTGCTTTGAAAATCAGGGGGAACCGGAAAATGACATTATGACATTATTTCAATTATTACCCCTCGGTTCTTGACAATCCGCCCACAAAGATGCTATAATTATACCAAATTAATAATAACGTGTCAATAAGAAAATCAGACTTTTTTATGAATAAATCCCGCATATTCAGTGTTTTATGCGAAAAGAAAGGCTTAAAATGGATCTCCACGATTTCTACTATGATCTTCCCCAGGAGCTTATAGCCCAGCACCCCGCCGAAAAACGTGACGGAAGCAGGCTTATGCTCCTTGATAAAGAGACAGGGCATATTCAGCACGGTAAATTTCCCGATATACTTGACTATTTTGAAGAAGGAGACTGCCTTGTACTCAACGATTCCCGTGTTATACCCGCAAGGCTCTTCGGGCACAGGGAAAACAAGGACGAAGAGGTGGAGATATTCCTTCTCCGGGTGTGCAAGGACGCAAATACCTGGGAATGCCTGGTGCGTCCCGGCAAGAAAGCCCGTGAAGGAGATATTCTTTACATCAAGGACGTAAAGGCAACTGTTGTGTCCGTCCGGGATGACGGAAACAGAATAATCCGCTTCGACTGTGAGGGAGATTTTTCCGAAAAAATTAAGGATATAGGGCAGATCCCCCTGCCGCCGTACATAACCGCAAAAGACCAGGATTACAGCAGATATCAGACCGTTTACGCAAAATATGACGGTTCTGTCGCCGCACCTACCGCGGGGCTTCATTTCACGGACGAGCTCCTTGATAAGCTCAGACAAAAGGGTGTGAAGATATGTTTCGTCACACTTCATGTCGGTCTGGGAACGTTCCGCCCAGTAAAGGTCGAAAACATTACAGACCATAAAATGCACTCCGAATTTTTCATTCTCCCGGAGCGCACCGCGGAAATAATAAATCAGGCAAAAGCCGAAGGCAAAAAGATAACCGCGGTTGGAACCACCTGTTGCCGGGTGCTTGAAACGGTAGGAAGAAACATGCCTCTGACCGCCTGCAGTGGAGACACGGACATATTCATCTATCCCGGATTTGAATTTCACGTTATTGACAGGCTTATAACAAATTTCCATCTGCCGGAAAGTACCCTGATAATGCTTGTTTCCGCCCTTGCGGGGAGAGAAAACATTCTCAACGCGTACAACGAAGCCGTCCGCAACGGATACCGGTTCTTCTCCTTCGGCGATGCAATGTTTATAAAATAATCACCTGCATATATGCAGTCCTCAAAGTTTTCAGATATCAGACTAAGGAGTCCGGTAATGTTTACTCTCATCAAAAAAGAAAAAAATGCCCGTCGGGGACAGTTTGTTACCCCCCACGGAACAATACAGACCCCCGTTTTCATGAACGTTGCCACTGCGGCGGCGATAAAAGGCGGGGTGGACGCGTTTGACCTCGCGGATCTGAAATGTCAGGTAATGCTCTGCAATACTTACCATCTTCACCTTCGTCCCGGCGACGGAACAGTCCGTCAGGCGGGAGGCGTGCGGAAATTCACGGGATGGCAGGGACCGGTACTCACAGACAGCGGAGGATTTCAGGTTTTTTCCCTTTCCGGACTGCGTAAAATAAGCGAAGAAGGGGTAACGTTTGCCTCCCATATCGACGGACACAGAATATTCATGGGACCAGAAGAGAGTATGAGAATACAGTCGAACCTGGGTTCCACCATCGCAATGGCGTTCGACGAATGCGTGGAAAATCCCGCGGCATATGAATACTCCAAACGCTCCTGCGAACGTACATACCGCTGGCTTGCCCGGTGCAAAGAAGAGATGACCCGCCTGAACTCCCTGCCCGACACCGTCAACCCGAAGCAGATGCTTTTCGGAATAAATCAGGGATGCACCTTTGAAGACCTTCGTGTCAGGCACATGAAGGATATAGCTACATTTGATCTGGACGGCTATGCCATAGGCGGCCTTGCGGTGGGCGAACCCACGGAGGAAATGTACAGAATAATCGAAGCGGTCGAACCATTCATGCCCGTAAACAAACCCCGTTATCTCATGGGGGTAGGCACACCGGTGAACATTCTCGAAGCGGTCTGGCGCGGAGTCGACTTTTTCGATTGCGTTATGCCCAGCCGTAATGCCCGCCACGGTCATCTTTTCACATCAAAAGGCATAGTGAATATTCTCAATGAAAAATACGCAAAAGACTTTACCCCCCTGGATGAAAACTGTGACTGTCCCACCTGTCGCCGCCACACGAAGGCGTATCTGCGGCATCTTTTCAAGGCAAACGAAGTCCTTGCCATGAGGCTTGCGGTCATGCATAATCTGTATTTTTACAACAAGCTGGCTCGGGATATCAGGGACGCCCTGGACGAAAACAGATACGAGCAGTTCTATCTTGAAAAAAGGGATATCTACGGCAAAAGAATATAAAATGCGCAAAAATCACCTCATACGGATCACAAATCAAAAATCCACCCTGCCGGGTGGATTTTTTTATTGATTAAAGTCAAATTACTGTTTTTTATCTATCACGTACTGCACATAGCTCAGGGGTTTGAAGCCGTGACGGCGATACAGTGCCGCAGCCGCAAGGTTTTCCGGCTCCGTCTCCAGCCTGAACCTTGCCGCAGGAAACGATCGGGTAAGCTCGTCAAGAAACTTTCCGCCAAGGCCCTTTCCTCTGAACTGTGGAACGACGTAAAGCTCCTCCAGCCAGACCACCGAACCTCCAGCCTCATGGGAATAGGTCTTGCTGATCTGGGCATAGCCCGCGATCTGTCCATCCTGCTCAATGATAAAGCATTCAACATAATCTCCGGAGCGCATAAGCTCTTCGAACAGCGCTTCATGGTTTTCCTCCGGAATAGGATGAAGTACAGCCGGGGAAGAGTAAAAGTCCCTTGTCATCTCAAGAAAGGTGTTTCTGTCCTCCGGACGCAGTTTTCTGAACATATTATTTCTCCGTATTCATTACTTTGCTGCCGGCAGGTACGGAATGGGTAAGCCATACGTTACCGCCGATAACCGAACCGTCCCCGATATATGTATCTCCGCCGAGAATTGTGGCTCCGGCATAAATAACCACATTGTTACCGATATTCGGATGACGCTTGATATTTTTGACCGGGTTTCCGTTCTCATCCTTCGGAAAACTTTTTGCACCGAGAGTCACACCCTGATACAGTTTGACATTATCACCGATAACGCAGGTTTCTCCGATAACTACGCCTGTTCCGTGATCTATAAAGAAGCTTTTTCCCACCGAGGCTCCGGGATGAATATCTATTCCGGTCACCCTGTGGGCGTTTTCCGTCAGTATCCGCGGAAGCAGAGGCACACCTATTACAAGAAGCTCATGAGCCACCCGGAAAGTGCTTATAGCCTCAAAGGCAGGATATGCCAGCATGACCTCCGTGCGGCTCTTCGCAGCGGGATCCCCGTCGTAAGCCGCCTGTATATCGCTGTTCAGCAATGAGGCAAGCTTCGGCACTGATTCCATGAATTTTTCAGTCACCTGAGCCGCTTTCACCTTATCTGAAAAAATGTCCTCACACACGTCTTCAAGTAACTCGGAAGTGCGACGGAGATTTCTCACCGTAACACAGCAAATCTCATTGTATCGGAGACTTTCCTCGTCAAAAACCTTCGGGTATATAGCCGCCCGGAGCAACTCCAGAAACTGTATGGCTTTCGTCCTTGTCTGGTGGGTTATGGTGCAGTTTCCCTCGCATTTTTCCGCCGTAACGGAAACAATCTGTTCCGCCGCATTCTCAAAATCAAACATTCTCTCTCCGCCTTTCTTTATGACTACGGTTCATTATATGCTCAGTTTCCGCAGCCGTCGCATTTCCGGGCAAAAAACTCTACGGTATCTATCCGGTATTCCCCGTCTGTGCGTTCTGTTTTCAGCAGGTCCAGAGTCCTGCACATAACCGGATTCCCGCTCCGGCATAAGACTTTGGTCACCCCGGCAAAGTCAAGTTTCGAAAGCACCGCACGAACCACGGCGCAGTGAAGCACGGATCCCGGGTCAGAAAAGGTCTCAAGCTCTTCAAGTTCAAGAAGTTCCGCTTCTTTTTCCCCGCAGGAATACCTGCAACGCAACACAGCCATGTCTCCGTCGGAAAGGACAAAAGCGTCCCGACCGTCAGGAAGAATAGTTATCACAGCGTCCTGACCTCCACCCTGTCGTCACCGAGAAGTCCCCTCAGGGTACGCACAAAAGTCGGAGACGCGTCAACGTCATTTTTCTTGAAACGTGCCTTCCGGTTTTGATCCACAAAATCAAAGTAGACCTCGTCTCCGCCCACATTATCCATCATCATCTGAATGCAGTCGTTGACCTTTCCGTTATCAGAGTTGTACATATGCACTATCAATATCCGTCTTTTGGGTTCAGTTACGGGCTCCTCGTGGGCTTTTACCTGGCGCAGGTCATTTAGTATCACCGACACGGATACATTACCGCCGCCGGAAGCATCCTCTGCCCCGTCACCGCCGCCGGAAGAGAAGGTATCTTCCTTTATACTCAGTTTTCCCTCTATAAGGAACACCGCATCCTCCGCGATTTTCATGGAAAACTTTTCGTAAGCCTTTGAAAACAGAAGTACTTCCACCGAGCCGGTCAGATCCTCTACGGTGCATATTGCCATCTGGGTATCATTCCTGGTCATTTTACGCACGACCTTGGTCATGATACCGAAAACGGTTATTTTCTGGTTATCCCTGAGTCCGCTGTCGTCCTTCGTCAGTTCGCCGATGGCTGTGGCTCCGGAGGAACGGAATTCCTGTTCATATTCCCTCATCGGGTGATCGGAAATGTATATGCCGGTGACACCCTTTTCGAGCATGAGTTTATCCTTTTTGCTGAATTCCTCCACATCAGGGAAAATGAAATCGTCCTCGCCGTCGGGTTCGTCTTCCCCGAACAGACTCATCTGTCCCTCGCTCTTTTCCTTCAGGTAGCCCGAAAGATTCTTCCGGATCTCGGGAAAAGCCTGGATCATTTGTCTTCTGGACTGTTCAAAAGAGTCGAAAGCTCCGCAGTAAATAAGACTTTCAACCGTCCTTGAGTCCACATCGTAACCGTCAAGCATACGGCGGCAGAAATTATAGAATCCCGTGAAAGGTCCGTTCTTTTCCCTTTCGGCAAGTATGTCGGCTATGGCAGTGCTTCCGACGCTCTTTACCCCTTTCAGACCGAAACGGACACCGTTTCCGCTGACGGTAAAAATATCCTCACTTTCATTTATATCCGGAGGAAGAAGATCTATATGCTGGTTGCGGCATTCGTTTATATATCCCACCATTTTGTCGGTCTTATCGATGACCGAGGTAAGAAGAGCCGCCATGTATTCCTTCTTGTAATGTGTTTTAAGATACGCCGTGTAATAAGTGACATAGGCATATGCCGCCGCATGGGATTTATTAAAGGCATATTCCGCGAATTTGACCATTTCGTCGTATATTTCGTTGGCGATATCCGCGGGGATACCGTTCGCGACACAACCGGGGATCTCCACGCTTCCGTCTTCCCTCTTCTTGCCGTTGACGAAATACTCCCGCTCCCGGGTCATGATATCCATTTTTTTCTTACCCATTGCCTTACGCACAACGTCAGCACGGCCGTAGGAGAAACCCGCAAGTTCGCGGCCTATCTGCATTACCTGCTCCTGATAGACCATGCAGCCGTAGGTAACGTTAAGTATGGGCTCAAGCGCCGGATGCTTATAAACTATCTTATCCGGATGCTGTTTGTTGTATATGTACGTGGGAATACTGTCCATAGGACCGGGGCGGTAAAGAGAGATAATAGCTATAATATCCTCCATGCCTCTGGGCTTGAGGGAGATGAGGGTCTTTTTCATTCCCCCGGACTCAAGCTGGAATATACCGTCTGTCTGCCCCTGTGAAAGCAAATCGTATACCGCCGGATCGTCAACATCGACCTCTTCAATGTTGAAATCCGGTTTGTACTTTCTTATCAGTTTGCTTGCATCATTTATGACCGTAAGGTTTCTCAGACCGAGGAAGTCCATCTTTACCAGACCGACATGCTCGACCTCCACCATATCGAACTGAGCCACGACCTGCCCGTCGTTGACGGCAAGGGGAACATACTTGTAGACCGGCTCCTTTGAGATAACTATACCGCAGGCATGAACGGAGGCGTGACGGGGAGAATTTTCTATGCTCTCCGACATATCTATAAGTTCTTTTATCCTCGGATCGCTCTCGTACATGGCATGGAGTTCCGGAACTTTTTCCACACAAAGATGAAGATAGGACATCTTCTTCTCTTCTTTGGTAAGATTCATCTTGTCCGGGATCATTTTGGTCAGAGCGTTTGCCTCCTGGGGAGAAAAGCCCAGGACACGGGCGACATCTTTTACCGCAGCCTTCGCCTTCATGGTTCCGAAGGTGACTATATTCGCGACATGATCTTCCCCGTATCGGCGTTTCACATAAGCCAGAACGTCGCTGCGGCGCACGGGGCACATATCCACGTCAAAGTCCGGCATACTGATTCTTTCGGGGTTGAGAAAACGCTCGAAAATCAGATTGTACCGTATGGGTTCAATGTTTGTTATTCTTATGCAGTACGCCACAAGGCTTCCTGCGCCGGAGCCTCGTCCGGGACCGATGGGAATACCGTGATCCTTTGCATAGCGTATGAAGTCCATGACTATAAGGAAGTAGTCAACGAACCCCATTTTGTTGATGACGCTCAGCTCATATTCCAGACGCTCGATAAGCGCGGGAGTCTGCTGCTGCTTTGTATATCTGCGGTCAAGTCCCTCATAGGCGATCTTACGCAGATAGTCATAGTGACTGAGTCCCTCCGTCCATTCAAAAACGGGCAGATAGTAGACCTTGTTCTTCTCATCATCTATCTCCGGGAACACCACATTGCAGCGTTCCGCTATTTTCATTGTATTGTCACAGGCCTCGGGTATGTAGTCGAAGAGTTTTCGCATCTCCTCTTCGCTTTTCAGATAAAACTCATCCGTGGAGAAGCCCATCCCGGTGTCCTCGCTCATTGTCTTCTGAGTCTGAACACAAAGAAGGATCTTCTGAGCCTTTGCATCAGTTTTTCGCAGGTAGTGGGCGTCGTTTGTGGCAACAACGGGAATCCCGGTCTCCTGATGGAGCTTGAGTATTCCCCGGCATACCACAGGGTCATCCTCCAGGCCGTGATCCTGAATTTCCAGATAATAGTTTTCCGGTCCGAAAACATCCCTGAAACGCAAAGCAAGTGCCTTTGCGCCCTCGTAATCCCCCTGGATCAGTTTCTGCTGTACATCTCCGGCAAAGCACGCCGAAAGACATATAAGCCCCTCATGATACTTTTCCAGGAGCTCCCAGTCAACACGGGGACGATAATAGAAGCCCTCCATATTGGCAAAGGAAACCATCTCTATAAGGTTCTTATAGCCCACATTATCCTTGCACAGAAGCACAAGGTGTCCCATTTCACGGGTGGATTTATCAAAACGGGATTTCAGACAGGTATAGACCTCACAGCCTATTATGGGCTTTATCCCGTTGGTTTTGGCTTCACGGTAAAAAACTATAGTGGCGTACATATTGCCGTGGTCGGTCATGGCGATTGAGGTCTGTCCCATTTCCTTAAGCAGCGGCATCATCTTCTTTATCCGGCAGGCACCGTCAAGAAGACTGTATTCGGTATGTACATGAAGGTGTGTAAATCCCATATTTTTCACCTTTCCTATTCTTTCGCAAGTTGCATTATCTTTCTCATTCTGTGCGCCACTCCGGACTTTGTCAGAGGAGGCTCCATTGCCTGTCCCAACTGTACAAGCGTCATTTCCGGGTGGTCAAGTCTTGCCCTCGCAAGGTCAAGAAGCTGCCTGTCCTCATCAAGTGCGCCTTTTTTCATCAGGGCATTTATCGCCTTTATCTGCGCCCTGGAAGCGGCTATGTTTTTATCCAGATTAGCCGATTCACAGTTTATGGCTCTGTTGATATTGTTACGGAGTTCTCTCTCTATTTCCACGTTTGCAAAATCAAACACAAAGTCCGTGGCTCCGATAACCGTCAGAAAATCTTTTATAGGTTCCCCGCTTTTCAGATACGCTATTTTCTTCCCGCTCCGGGTTATGGTCCTCAAATTTATACCGAACTCGGAGCAATACCTCACCAGATCCTCCGCAAGGAGAATATGCGGGGTTCTTATCTCAAGATGATACGCTCTTCCGGGCTGTGAAATAAACCCTCCGGCAATGAATACTCCCCTAAGGAAGGATTTCATACAGCATTCCTTTTCCGTTACCGAAAAATCGATGCGCAACGGCGGCGTGATCTTATAATTGCCTATATAACGGACTATTCTGGAAATATTCTGTGTGCCCTGCACCCGGAGTATAAAATTCTTCGCCCCGTCCGAAGCCTCCGTTAAGGTATAATTCTGTTTTCCGATTATGCCGGCGATCATTTTTTCATACCGCTGCATTATATCGGCGTGTTCGGTAACTATTTTTATTGCGTCCGGGCGGAATGTGTTGCAGAACAGCAGAAAACCGTACAGTTCGGCATTCGCACAGCAGGCCTGTGTGTCCTGGGCGCAAAGAGACTGTTTTATTCTGTAGGAATAACTTTTCACAGCATCCTTATCTCCGTTTCAAGTTCCACTCCGAACCGCTCAAGCACGGTTCTTTTTATATCTTCAATCAGCAGTTTTACATCCTCTGCCGTGGCGGAGCCGGTATTGACGATAAATCCGGCGTGCTTCGGACTGACCTGTGCGCCGCCTACGGAAACTCCTTTAAGCCCGCAGTCCTCTATCAGCTTTCCCGCAAAGTGTCCCTCGGGACGTTTGAAAACGCTTCCGGCGGAAGGGTATTCCAGCGGCTGACTTGACCTGCGCTTCGCGGTAAGGGCAGCCATCTCAGACCGGATCTGCTCCTTTTCACCCGCGGTAAGCTGCATTTCAACCCTGCACACCACGTCGCCGGGGCGAAAACACGAATGTCTGTAGCCGAAATCGTGGGCTTTTCCCTCCACGGTCCGTATATTTCCCTCACTGTCAACGAATACGGTCCGGACCGCTATCTGCGACATTTCGCCGCCGTAAGCGCCGGCGTTCATGACCACAGCGCCGCCTACGGAGCCTGGTATGCCGAAAAGCTTCTCCATACCGGAAAGAGAGCTCTCCGCCGCAGTATTTGCCGCCTTGCACAGGAGTACCCCCGCCCCGGCAGTAAGAATATTTGCCTTAACCGAAAGCTGCTGCATAAGGTCAGTTTTTATCAGAGGAAGCTTAAGTCCCTCATCAGGAACAAGGACATTTGAGCCGTTGCCGAGGACCGTATACCTGCCTTTTCCGAAAAAACGGACGCATTCCGCAGCTTCGGAAGCATTCCGGGGATAAACGACCACCGATGCCGGTCCGCCGATGCGGAAAGAAGTGCAGGAAGACATAACAACGTCACTCCGGCAACAGATATTATGTTTCAGCGCGAAATCAAGGGTCTTCTGAACCGTGGCTGCGTCAGTCATTCCCAATTCCGTCCATACTTTCCATGAGTTTTTTGTTCAGTTCCGCCGCGGCATTGTAACCCAGTCTACGCTGACGGTTATTCATCGCCGCAACTTCGATTATTATGGCAAGATTACGCCCCGGCTGGATCGGTATTGTCACAGTGGGGATCTTCAGTCCCAGAATATCGTAGTACTTTTCATCCATGCCGAACCGCTCGTACTGCTTGTTGTCATCCCATGGTTCCATCTGAACCACAAGTTCAATCTTTTCGGTTTCCTTGACGGCGCCCATACCGAATATTCGGCGGACGTCGACTATGCCTATGCCCCGGAGCTCCACAAGGTAACGGATTATCTCCGGAGAAGATCCCACAAGGGTCTTATTGGAAACTTTCTTTATCTCCACCGCATCATCGGCAACCAGCCGGTGACCTCTTTTCAGCAGTTCTATGGCTGTCTCGCTCTTTCCGACGCCGCTGTCGCCGATCATCAGGACACCCTGACCGTAAACTTCAACAAGAACTCCGTGACGGGTCTCCCTGGGTGCAAGAGCCAGATTCAGCGCATTTATAAGAATAAACGTAAGATTGGAGGCTGTTTCTTCGGAACTGAAAACAGGAACGCTGTGATTCCTTGCCGCCTGAAGTATCTCCTCGCTCGGCGGAATATTATGGGCAACGATAAGGGCAGGTATACCGGTTGCCATCAGACGGTCATAACGGGCATACTGCTCCTGTCTGGAAAATTCAGACAGATAATTCGCCTCTACCTTTCCTACAACCTGAATACGCTTCGGATCGAAATAGTCAAAATACCCGGAAAGCTGAAGTCCGGGACGGTTTATTTCGGCGGTGGTTATCAGTATTTTATCAAGATTGCCCTTTTCCCCCTCGGGAAGCCAGACCGGTTTTACGCCGATCTCGTCGGCAATTTTCGCGAGACTGACGGAGTAACTTACCATATTACTTCTCCTGATTCTTAACCCTGTTGTTATTTTTTGCAGTAACGGGAGAGCCGACAAAAGCCGGTTCTCCCGTAAATGGCATTGATTTAACCGTTCCGTCATAACAGCATATTCCCACACGGTGCCGATAATGACGGAAAAGACCCTTCAGCTTATTCTGCGGGAGTTTCTTCCACCGCTTCGGCGGATGCTTCAGTCTCTGCTTCAGGAGCGGAAACATAGTCATCGGGCATGATCTCGCCGACAGCCTTGATGGACAGGCTCACTCTCTTTGCGTCATAGTCTATCTCAATGATCTTCGCCATTACCTTCTGGCCGACGGTAAGAGCATCGGAGACTTTCGCTATACGCTTGTTGGAGATCTGAGAAATATGAACCAGACCGTCAATATCGGGAATAACGGAAACGAACGCACCGTAAGGCATAACCTTAAGCACTTCGACCTCCATCTCATCCCCTACCTGATGGGTAGCGGCGAGGATCTTCCAGGGATCTTCGGATTCATTTTTCATGGTAAGGGAAATTCTTCTCTTCTCAAGATCAAGGGACTTGACCTCGACCTTTACCTTATCGCCGACTTCAACAACCTCTTTGGGATTGTGGATGCGTTTCCAGGTCATATCGGTGATATGTACCAGACCGTCTACGCCGCCGATATCGACAAAAGCACCGAAGGGAAGGATGGAACGTACGGTTCCCTCATAGACCTTACCGGTTTCAAGAGTAGCCCAGACCTCGTCAGCCTGCTTCTGCTTCTCTTCCTTGAGAACGCTCTTTATGGAGCCGATTATTCTCTTTCTCTTGGAGTTGAGACCCTCAACTTCGATTATACGGAAGTTCACGGTCTGATCCTTGAGCTGTTCAAGATCAGAGTCACGGCGGAGGGTAGCCTGGGAAGCGGGTATGAATACTCTGACGCTGCTGTAATTTACAACAACACCGCCCTTTACGATCTCGGTTACCTTGCCGGTGAGAACTTCGCCGGATTCAAATGCGGCAGAGATCTTTTCCAGACCCTTTGCGGAATCAAGATTCTTCTTGGACAGAAGAGCTGTACCCTCTGTATCGGTGACCTTCACCACGAAGGCTTCGACTTCATCGCCGACAGCTACGGGTTTGTCGTCATTGGAGAACTCCGCAACGGGAATTATGCCCGTATACTTAACGCCCAGATCAACCTGAACCTCAGTTCCGTTGACGGCACTGACGATACCCTTGACACGCTGGCCGTTACGGATGGGTTTCATGCTCTCAACGGCAGCGGCAAAGTCTATATCCTCCTCAGTCATAATCTTGTTGTCAATTTCATTTGTCATGGTGTAAATAACCTCCTCGGTCATATCCGCCGGAGTTGACGCTCCCGAAGACAGACCTATTTTTTTATATTTATTGATATCCGGGGGTAACCCGGTTGCGCTCTCAATGAGTATTGCCGGACAGTTGCGGAGTGCGGTCTGATACAGTTTTTTTGTATTGGAACTGTTTTTTCCTCCGACTATTACGAAAAAATCAACTTCCCGGCTGAGTTTTTCAACTTCAGACTGGCGTTTCTCCGTGGAGGGACAGATCGTGTCTATGACCCTAACTCCCGGAAAACCCTCTGCAATTCTGCACATCCGCCGCCAGGTCTCTACGGAAAACGTTGTCTGGGAGATCAATGTTACGGGATCATTGTCTGTCCCGGAAAGAACCTCCGCCAGCTGCTCAGGGCTTGATACGACCTCAGCTTTTCCCCGGCACGAACCGACTATTCCGATAACTTCGGGATGGATCGGATCGCCAGCCACTATCAGCCTGTCACAGTTTTTCGCTATCACGTGGATACGTTCGACCTTAGGACAGGTCATGTCAACTACTTCCGCTCCTGTGGCACGGAGTGCGGTCTCCATGGAATCAGGGATACCGTGGGCACGGATTATAACCGTATCCCCGGGTCGCACAACCGAAATATCCTCAGTAACAAAGACGCCCTTACGGCGCAGACCTTCGGTTATACTTCCGTTGTGGATAAGCTCACCCCAGGTATAGACCCGGCCTTTACGGTGCTCCGACGCGATCTTTTCAGCCATACCCACCGCCCTTGCCACTCCGTAGCAGAATCCGATGGTTTCCGTCTTATAGATCCGCATCATTCATACCGTACACATTCCGCATGAGTTTCTGAGCTTCTGCGGTAAATTCCTCCGATGTGGAGTTTGCCGGACAGATGTCTGCCGGGGAAACGGGTTTCCCGACATAAACGCTGATGCTGTTGAATATATGCACACGTCTTTTATAGACGATGTGAACAGGTTGAAGTGTAGCCCCGGTCTTTGCCGCAAACATAACAAATCCGCCTTTGACGTTACTTTTGCTTTCATCCCGGACCCGGGTTCCCTCCGGGAAAATTCCGAGGACTCCGCCGGATTTAAGTATCCGCAGCGCGGTTTTCATGGCGGAAATATCGTTGTGTCCCCTGTCCACGGGAAATGCACCGTAGTGCTTCGCGGCCCAGCGGACGACCGGAGTATCAAAAAGCTCTTTCTTTGCCATGAAACGGACGTGGGCTTTATTTCCGAAAACTATATTGAAAACGAAAACGTCCAGATTTGAGTAATGATTCCCGAAAACTATCAACGGTCTGTCGGAGGAAAGATTTTCCCTGCCGTAAACCCGGAATCGGTTAAAGACACGAAACCAGAACGTAAAGATAATCCGCCCAAGTTTATATATCACCGCAGATCACCGTCAAAACCTTTCTGCCTCATTATGGACAGAACGCCTGCAACCGACCCTTCCTCATCCATTCCGGTATTGTCAAGAAAAACCGCATCCTCAGCCTTTCGCAGAGGCGACACAGCCCGGTGGGAATCGTTGTAATCGCGCTGATTTATCTGATGCAGGACCTGCTCATAGGTAACGTCTTCCCCCTTAGCCCTGAGATCCGCCAGTCTTCTGCGGGCTCTCTCGGCAGGGGTCGCTGTCATATATATCTTGTATGTGGCATCGGGAAGGATGACCGTTCCGATATCCCGACCGTCCATGATTATACTGTTGTTACGGGCTATATCCCGTTGCAAATGAAGAAGAAATTTCCTGACCTCGGGAATTGCCGAAACCGTCGATGCTGCGGAGGCGACCTCCGGGGTTCTTATCCTGTCGGAAACATCCTCACCGTTGAGAAAGACATGCTGTTGCCCGTCGATGTGGCCGAAGTTTACCTCGGCATTATCCAGCAGTGAAATCACTGCGGAAGTATCCGAAGGATCAACGCCGCTTTCAAGGGTCAGAAGTCCCAGCGCACGGTACAGGGCACCGGTATCGACGTATATATAGCCGAGACGTCCGGCAAGCATTTTTGCTACAGTGCTCTTTCCGGCTCCGGAAGGTCCGTCTATGGCAATACTAACAAAACTACAGTCCATAATCCGCTCTTTTCGTAAGATTTCAGATCACCCTGTGACCCAGGCCTATTCCCACCTCATTCAGGTTCATCATGCCTATTCCGAAGAAAACAGCAACGGAAACGTGTTCGTTGCATCTCGCAACGGCGATCTTGCCGCCCACATTCAGTCCCACGGCCTTCTGAAGTATCTGAGCCACGGCTTCCCGGGCAGCCCCGGCAACCGAGCCTTCTTCGGAGTGGCTTTCCCCGATGACACCGTCGCGTTTACTGACAAGGACGGCCCGTTCGATTATCTTGTTTATGGAAGGAATGAACTCTCCGCCGAAATCCACCGCCACAGACCTTATCCCACGGGCAGCGTACTGCTGCTTCAGCTGGGACTCTTCGTTTCTGTCATTGCTTACCGCAAGTTTTATTGCGGCGGCGGCAACCTCATGGCTTCCGGGAACGGATTCTGTCATTGCATTTCCTCCAGATATGACGCGGCAATGCTTTTCGCAGCAGCCATCGCCGTGGAAAAGGCTATCTGCAGATTAAAGCCGCCGGTATACGCATGAACGTCAAGAACTTCCCCCACGAACCAGAGCCCGCCAACAAGTTTTGAGCCCATGGTTTTCGGATCTATCTGCCCCACTTCAACACCTCCGGCGGTGATGACCGCCTCTTCAACGGGGCGTGTCCCCCTGACAGTAAACGTAAGGTTTTTAAGAAGCGTCAGCAGATCCCTGCGCTGCCGCCTGGTGACGACATTCACCTTCTCTTCCCCGGGAATACCGGAAAGGTCAACTATGACCGGAATCATCTTCGAAGGCAGAAGATCACCGAGACAGTTTGAAAAGTTCCTGTTTATGTTAGCGGAAAAATCCGTAAGTAAGCGATTGTCGAGAGTTTTTTCGTCAAGAGCGGGCTTCAGGTCAAGCACAAGGCTGTCCCCCGGCATACAGTGAGCACTGGCGGAAAGAATCGTGGGACCGGAAACACCGTAGTAAGTAAAAACCAGCTCCCCGAAATCCGAATATACGGGCTTGCCGTTGCGGAGTATTTTGACTCCGGTATTCTTCAGTGAAAGCCCCTCCAGACGTTTGCAGATATCAGTCTGCTCCAGTTCCAGCGGAACTATGCATGCGGAAAGAGGCGTCACGGTATGCCCGCACTGCCGGGCATACCCGTATCCGGCTCCGGTCGAACCGGTAAGAGGGTAAGATTTGCCCCCCGTTGCGACCGCAATCCGGGAAGAACGGAGTTCCCTGCCGTCCGACAGTCTGCATCCGGTCACATGTCCACCGTCGGAGATAATCTCTCTGACATCGCCGTGAACATGGGTTATGTCCGGTGCGGAACAGTATCTTTTAAGAGCATCCACAATGTCCGACGACTTGTCCGATACCGGGAAGACTCTGTTGCCCCTTTCTGTTTTGAGGGGAACGGAATGTTCACTGAAAAAGGACATGGTGTCCTTTGACGAAAACTCGGAAAAGGCAGAGTAAAGAAAGCGACGGTTCGCTATCGTATTGGAAAGAAGGGTATCGCGGTCACAGTCATTGGTGACATTGCATCTTCCCTTCCCGGTTATAAGCAGTTTTTTGCCGTATATCCGATTTTTTTCAACCAGACATATTCTCATTCCGGGGCAGAACTCCGCCACGGAACCGGCACACATCATACCGGAAGCCCCCGCTCCGATAACTATGCAGTCAAAATTTTCACCACTCACCGCAAAGTCCTCCGTCGGGGGAGCTATAACGCTCCGGTTGAGCCGTCACAAATCTACTACGATATTAATATTATCATTTTTCATGATAAAAATCAAGCGCATTTACAGTAATATAGAAATTTTGCCGCAATTTTCAGCGTTTGTTCACAAATCTACCGCTTTTGTCCCGTCATCGGGACCATCCTTCGGAGCTTTCGGAGGTTTCGGACCGAGATACTGATAGTACTGGCATTGCAGGGCTCCGTTATACAGCTTTCTTCTCTTATCCGCCTTTCTGCCGAAAAGCCTCTCAAAAGACGGATGAGAGGTTATTATGTAATACGACCAGGTGTCAAGGGCGGAAAAGACCCGGCCCATCTGACCGTACAGCTTTTCCACCGCCCGGAGTTCGCCGACCCTCTCACCGTAAGGAGGATTTGTTATTATAAATCCATACTTTTCCTTTGACGCGAGGTCAAGGACATTCATCTGCTTGAAAGTGACAAAATTTTCAACTCTCGCCTCTTTTGCGTGCAGCTGCGCAAGTTCGACGCATTTCGGATCAAGGTCGGAACCGAATACCGTATGGCGGCAATCATTGTTTATGGCACCGAAAGCCTCGGCACGGGCATGAGCCCACGCATCCCGGTTGAAAATGCCATATTTTTCGGCAATAAAACTGCGCCGAAGCCCGGGCGCCTGATTTCTCGCGATCATCGCCGCCTCAATGGGTATCGTCCCGGTTCCGCAAAGGGGATCCACAAGTATCCGCCCCTCTTTCCAGTAGGAAAGAAGAATGAGACTGCATGCAAGGGTCTCCTTTATCGGGGAATTACCCACTATACGGCGGTATCCCCTTTTATGAAGTCCGTCACCGCTTGTGTCAAGAACTATACGGACAATATCGTTGCGTATGCTGACCTCGATTTTGTATTTTACTCCGGTTTCGGGAAGTATCTGACGGTTATACTTTTCTTTCAGTTTTTCCACTATCGCCTTTTTTGTTATCGCCTGGCAGTCGGGAACGCTGAAAAGCCCGCTCTTTACGGATTTTCCGGTAACCGGGAACTCCGCATCCTCAGGCAGTATGTCGCCCCAGGGAATAGCCTTTACCCCCTGGAAGAGCTCTTCGAAAGTCACAGCCCTGAACTGTCCGAGAAGGACGAAGACCCTTTCGGCGGTCCTCAGACATATATTGCACTTTGCGACTGCCGCCGAATCTCCCCGGAAGAGGATGCCCACCCCTTCCTCCACCCGCAGGTCGGTATATCCGAGATCGTTGAGTTCACGCTTTGTGACCGCTTCCACTCCGGAAGTGGTAGTTACGAGGATAGTAAACAAATTATGCTCCGTTCTCCGGCACGGGAACTGTTGCCCGGCGGATAATGTAGTATTTCAGACAAACATACCGGAACACCCCGTCGTCTGACGTGTTTCCGGTACAGAAAGATTCACTCGGTTTTTTTCTTTTTCCGGGAAAAAACGAGTCTTGAAAAAAGTGCGGAAACCGCAAGCGCCATCGCCATGGAGAGGGCCGCAACGATGGGGTCGGTGCCGTAGGTTCTGAAGCCGTCATAGTCACGGGTTACAAGGCTGTACATGGTCCGGTATATCCCCAGTCCCGGAACGAGGGGGATCATCGCGGGGTAAATAAACACGGTCGACGGGGCTTTGAGTACCCGGGCAAAAATATATGAGCCTATGGCAATGAACATCGAGGCGAAAAAATAACCCGCCGCAAGCTGCCCGGCAAGCATATCGAGCAGATCGAATATCACGTAGGCAAATCCGGAAAGCAGTGACGTTGCGGGAATGTTACGGTTGGGAACGCCGCTGAGCATGGAAAAGAACGCCGCGGCGAAAAACGAGGCAATAAAATCCTTGGCAATCGTCTCAATCATACCGAACCTCCCAGAAGAGAGAATACTATCAGAACCACGCCCGCACCGAAAGCTACTGCCACAGCCGTGACAAGAGCCTCCGCAAGCCGTGCCGTGCCGGAAACGAGATCCCCGAATATGGTATCCCTTATGGCATTTGTAAGGGCAAGCCCGCTCAGAAGCGGCATTATAACGCTTGAGATTACAAGATCAGTCCTGATGGAGGGGATTATCGCCGAGGAAAGAAGAGTCAGCGCCGCAGAGACCGCGCCCCCGGCAAAGGATACGGCAAAACCGTAAATGGATATCTTTTTGAGTTTGAACACCAGAGCCCCGGTAATGAAACCGCACAGTGCCGAAATAAGACACTCCGCCAGTCTGCCGCGGAAAAGCATGGCAAAGAAAAAAACTGAAAAAGCCGTAACAAGAGACACCGGCAGAAGTTTCTGATCCGGCTCCGCACTGTCAAGAAGCTCCAGATTATGCAGAGCCTCCTCCACATCTATGGACCCTTCAACATACAGGCGGGAGAGATTGTTTACAGCACAGACCTTCTGAAGGTTGACGGATCTCGTGCTCACACGGCGCACAGAGGAAAATATCGCTTCCCCGTCCTTCCTGACGGTAAGAAAAAGCCCCGTAGGCAACGAAAGAACGTCGCTTTCCGGATATCCCGAACTGTCGAGGATACGATCCACGGTTTCCTCCACACGGGAAGTTTCCGCGCCGCTTTCAAGTAATATCAGTCCCGCAAGCTCGGCCATGCGTACCGCCGTCGAAACATCCTCGGATTTTATCTGAGTTGACTTCATAAAAGCACCTCAAAATTTACTGTACCCCTAGATTATACTACAAACAACGACAAAAAGCAATAAGAATTATTGAAATAAATCCAATATTTTTCCTGCTGCCCGAAGCAATTTCCGGACAGACCCACCGACGGTTATCCGGAGCATAAAAAATCCCCCCGCCGAATACAATCCGACGGAGGTGAGAGATTTGATAAGAATAATGACAGAGCAGACGGAAGATGTGACCTTCTGCAACATGAAACCGGTGATGGAGATCCGCATACAGTACCCTCAGATATCCGGGAGAGTCCGGGCAAGAACAGAGGAAGCATTCAACCGCAGATATCTCTCTTCAGCCCGGGAGGTAAACCGGTACGTGCACACCGTGCTCGCGGCTGAGGCCGCCCGGGAATACACCATGCTTTCGGCTCAGGCATTTCCTTTTTCCATGCACTCTTTCCGCCGTACACTGACTGTTTCCGCTGTTTCCGACCGGATATGCTGCGTCGTATTCGACACCTACCGCTACGGAGGCGGAGCAAGGGGAAACACCGTCAGAAGCACCGACATCTGGCGAATGGACGGGACGTGCGCAATTTCGGCACTGTCTCTGTTTCCCCGCGGTTTCAATCTCAGAAAAGCCTTCCTGCCCCATATTACCCGGCAGTTCCGGGCTCTGCCCCCGGAAACGATTCTTCCCGGAGCGGAGCGGGCTCTTTCTGAACTTTTTTCTCCGGCAAACGTAGCTCTGACAGACAAAGGTTTCGAAGTATTCTACCCCGTCTGCTCTATCCGCCCGTATGACTGCGGTATTCCCTGCTTCAATATCCCGTACTGCGCCGAGGAACTCCGTTATGCCGACGGTTCCGATATGCGGGAAGTAGAATTTTTCCGCACCGGATCAGAACTTTAAAGCTTTTTCAAGTGCCCGGATCAGAGATTCCTCCGTCGGATGCCCCTCATGAAGTTTTATCCACTGAAAAACTTTGTGCCCTGCAAATTCCTCTTTCCGGCATACAAATACCGCCGGAAGGAAAATGTAATCATACCCGTCCGAGAGTGAAGCGTTTGTTTTTTCATCAAGAAATTCGGCTGAAACGTCTTCAAATTTCTCATTTTCAGCCAGAAGCCGCAGAATTACATCCTTTGCGTACTCGCAATCCGGATCATCTGCGGCGATAAATATTCTCAGTTTTATCATTTGTATCTGTAGCCGTCCGTAATTGTCCCGGTAAAATTTAACCACAACACTATACCACACCGGGACAGGTATGTCAACAACGGGATACCGTGTTACGATTTTTGTGCGCAAAGTTTGTCAAAATGGGGAAAAATAGACCCTACCTGTTGACTTTTTTCCCTTATGAATGTATAATGATCCGGGAATATTTTACAAAGAAGAAAACGAGAAATTATGAAGACCGTAATATTTGACGTTGACGGTGTACTGCTGGATTCGGAACCGGTCATCACCGCCGCTTCGGTACAGGCACTTAAGGAATACGGAATACAGGCCGACCCGGGGGATTTCAGACAGTTTGCAGGTATGGGCGATGATATCTATATAGGAGGAGTCGCCCGTCTCCATGGCGGAGAGTATGTCCCGGAAATGAAGGCCAGGGCGTATGAGATATATGCGGAAATTGCGGAAAAACAGGCCGTCGTTTATCCCGGGGTTCTTCCCCTTATGGACTATCTTCGGCAACACGGGTATACTCTTGCCGTCGCTTCGGCGTCCGACAGTTTCAAGGTAATGCTAAATCTTCGCACCGTGGGAGCCGGACCGGAACGTTTTGCGGCAATACTTACGGGAAGCGACGTGTCAAGGAAAAAACCTTTCCCCGACATATATCTGGAAGCGGCCCGGAAAGCCGGAGCAAAACCGGAGGAATGTACCGTTATCGAAGATTCGCTTGCGGGAGTACAGGCGGCGAAAAATGCCGGAATGCGGTGCATTGCCGTAACAAACACGTTTTCCGCGGACAAGCTTGTTCAGGCCGGAGCGGACTTCGTCTTCGACCGCATAGATGACGCCGAAACAATACTGTAAAGGAAAATAATTTTACATACACCGGAGGACACTTATGGCAAAAAAGACAAAAGCCCTGGCGGGAGCGGACGAGAATACCCCCTCCAGATCCCAGTATTTTTCCTGGATCAACAACACAAATGAGGGCTCGACGGAAAAACAGACACTTATAAACCTGGACTACTTCAAATGGTTGCACGACAAGTACGGAATGCAGCTTGACATCTACGCCTGGGATGCGGGCAACCTGGACGGAGCCGGAATGGCTTACTGGAGTCCGGATTCGGCAAAAATAAAGGCTCAGTATCCCAATGACTATGCTCCCCTCGCGAAAGCTGCGGCTGAAATGGGAACCCGTCTCGGCATATGGGGCGGACCTGACGGTTTCGGAGACACTCCCGAGCAGGAGGCGCAGAGAAAAGAACGCATTATTTCCCTTTGCCGTGACTACAACTTCGCACTCTTCAAACTGGACGGGGTATGCGGTGACGTCCGCAAGGAAAAGGTGGACGCTTTCTGCGAAGAAATGACGGAATGCCGCAAATACTGCCCCGATCTTATAGTGCTCAATCACCGTCTCTGGCTCGGAGGAAAAGGACTCAAGCACGCCACAACCTTCCTCTGGCAGGGCGGAGAGACCTATGTTGACGTTCACACCTGCAACTGGAGAAACGCACCCCACCACAGAGCCTTTATCTTCACCAGAGGCAATGTCCCGGGACTGAAGAGACTGGCTGAGGACCACGGCGTCTGTATCTCCTCCTGCATTGACTATTTTGAAGATGATATGATCTTCCAGGCGTTCGGCAGATGCCTTATCCTGGCGCCTGAGGTATACGGAAACCCCTGGCTGATGAGGGACGATGAACATGCCCACATGGCGCATATCTATAACCTGCATAAGAGATATTCCGATATCCTCGTCAAGGGTATGCTCCTTCCCGAAAAATACGGACTGAACGCCGTCTCCAGAGGCAGCCGGAACCACCGTTTCCTCGTTCTCGGAAACCCCACCTGGAAACCTCTGACCGTAAAAATGAAGCTGGACAAAGAGATCGGTCTCCAGAAATGCAAGGGTGTAAGTGTCCGTCTTCGTCACCCCTTCGAGCAGTATATCGGCGAGTTCGAATACGGAAAGACCGCAACCGTTACCGTGGAACCCTTCCGTGCCGCCCTGGTGGAGGTATGTGCGGCGGATATCGCCGAGCCGATGCTCACAAACTGCGAATATGAGGTTCTCCACGACACAAAGGGAACGCCGGACAAGATAAAAATAGTAAGTGTGAGCGGTAAAGTCGAATATACCGACGGCAGACCGTTTGCACCTGCGGACGGTGTTCTTCCCTTCGACAACACAAACAGGGTTCCCGTAAAACTCGGAACAACCAAAAAGTGTGCCGTTCCGAAAAACGCGGAACAGATATACGAAACGACCCTCTTCGCATCGGACAACGACTCCTTTGAAGCCCGCTCACTGCGCCGTTCCGGCGAGACTGAGATCCCCTGCGTAAAAGCGGCAAGAGACGCTTTCTTCAACCAGGAAACCTATATTGTCAGAGGCTGTGAGGGCAGATATGCCTTCGACGGCAATAAGGACACTTTCTTTGACGGTCAGTCCCGCTACTACCACTACCTGCGTATGGACGGAGGCTGTCTCAGAGTCGATTTCGGAGACGTTTACACCGCGGACGAAGTACTCATAGAATACTTTGACGTAAACAAGAACGAGCAGACCCCCGAAGCAAAATGCAATATCCTCCCCCCCGAAGGAACCTTCGGAACGGACCTTATAAACTGGGACAAGACGACCATCGGAACCGTCAGCGAAGTGGAAAAGACCACCTGCAAGGCAACCCTGGACAGAGTCCATACCGCTTACACCGTGGGCGGAACAAGAAAGGTCGTAACCTATCCCATAAACGGCAAAATACGTTACCTCAGACTTCCCTGCCCCATGGACAGGATCTACAAGATAGCACTCGTCCGTGACGGAAAAGAGCTTGAACTGAAGAATCCCAAGGTTTCCAATCTGTTGCCTGACTACAGCGTTCATCCCGCCACTGCGGCACAGAAAACCACGGTTCACATTGACGGAAAGCTCCTGCGTAAAGACTCCTTCCTTGCCATCGGCGTAGACGGTATCCACGGCAGAGACGCAGTGTTTGCGGCAGTGAAGATCGGAGATAAATTCTACGGCTGTCCCGACCGTGCGGCATCCTACAGGGTAAACATGTGGGAATTCCGCGCCTCCCCCATAGACAGGGCTTACACCTACTACCTGCCTGTAACTGCCGAGATGGCAGATAAGGATGCTGAGATCTGGGTGATCTGGACCAAGCAGACTAAGGAAGAGATAAACTACAACTGCAAAGTCTGGCTCTGTGACGGAAATGAGGAAAAACAGGGGATCGTTGCAGATATTCAGTAATTCCCGGGCTCAAAACAGAAAAGAAATGATCGGAACTGTCCGCAGGGTGCCTGTCGCCCTGCGGACAGTCTTTTTCGGCCGTGAGGAAAAATCTATTGCTTTTTCCGGAAAAGTGTGCTATACTTTTGGTAACAAATACCGAAATGAGGAAGAAAAAATGGAAAAAAACTCTTCGGCAAAACTAAACTATACCCGGACGTTTTTTATCGGACTGGCGTTCATGTCCATATGTGCCTTCTGGCAGCTGTATGACAATGCCGTACCGAAAATGCTTGAGCAGACCTTCGGCATGGGAGAAACAAAAGTGGGAATAATCATGGCAATGGATAATATTCTCGCAATATTTCTCCTTCCCGTATTCGGAACACTTTCCGACAGGGTCCGTTCGCCCATCGGCAGACGTATGCCTTTCATCATCGGAGGAACCGTTGCCGCCGTGGCTCTTACAGTGCTTCTTCCTTTTGCGGATCAGCTGAAGAATCTTCCCCTTTTCATAGTGACCCTTTTTATGCTCCTCCTGGCAATGAGCACATACCGTTCGCCGGCTGTCGCACTTATGCCCGATCTTACCCCGAAGCCGCTGAGAAGCAAGGCGAATGCTGTTATAAACCTGATGGGTGCAGTGGGCGGAGTGTTCTCCCTTGCAATGATATCCCTTTTCAAGCCCTCCGAAAACGGAACGTATGTTCCGGTATACATAGCGCTTGCGGTATTTATGGCACTTTGCGTGGCGGTTCTCGTAATAACTGTCCCCGAAAAGAAAATTGCCGCTCAGGTGGGAGTTTACGATGAAAAAGAATCTCCGGAACAGTCTTCAAAGGAACCCCTTCCCAAAAATGTGAAAAAAAGTCTTGTTTTCCTTCTTGCTTCCATAGTTCTCTGGTTTTTCGCGTACAATGCGGTCACGACAGCATTTTCCCGCTATACCGCCGCGGTATGGGCTGACACCACCGACGCTTACTCCGGTTATCTTATGGCAGCGACGATATTCGCAACAGTATCATACCTGCCTATAGGCATTATCTCCTCGAAAATCGGCAGAAAAAAGGTCATTATGGGCGGAGTTGTGACTATGACCGCAGCCTTCATCATTGCCTTCTTCCTTACCTCGGTAAACCCGGTTGCTTATGTGGCTTTTGCCCTGGTGGGAATCGGCTGGGCGGCGATAAACGTTAACTCCTTCCCCATGGTAGTGGAAATGAGCAAGGGGGCGGATGTCGGACGGTATACCGGCATATACTATACCTGCTCCATGGCGGCACAGATAGCGACCCCGATAATCTCCGGGGCTCTTATAGAGCTGGTTTCCGATAAGTACGGCGATGCCGCGGGGTACAGGACCCTCTTCCCCTATGCGGCGATATTCTCCGCACTGGCTCTTATTACAATGGCTTTTGTACGGCACGGAGACAGCCGTCCGGAAGCAAAGAAAAGTAAACTTGAATATATCGGCGAGGTAGACAACGACTGATGATCTGGCTTTTTATCGCTCTTCTTGTTATTGCGGCTCTTTTTTTCCTCTGGCTTTTTGCCATATCTCCCTCCTCAGACTGCAAAGAAAAATTTGCGCCGTTCAAAGGAGTTGAATTTGCCCACAGAGGACTCCACGGTGACGATGTGCCCGAAAACAGTCCCGAAGCCTTCCGCCGTGCGGTTGACGCCGGTTATGGCATAGAACTTGACGTTCATATCACCGCCGACGGCAAGCTTGTGGTATTTCATGACAATGACACTTCCCGTATGTGCGGGGAAAAACTTCTCATAGAAAAAAGCCGTTACGACGAACTGAGCCCCCTTCGTCTGGCGGGAACAGATGAACATATTCCCCTGTTTTCCGAGGTCCTTGATATTGTTGACGGTAAGGTTCCGCTGCTGGTGGAAATAAAAACGGTATCTACCGAAACCGCCCCTTGTCTTCCGGTATCGGAAACGATGAAGGAATATCATGGACAGTGGTGTATGGAGAGCTTCAATCCCTTTGCAGTGCGCTGGTTCAGCAGGAACAGACCCGACATATGCCGCGGACAGCTTTCGTCGAAAATCCCTGTTATAGGACACGGTCTCGGCGGCAGGATTTCCGGTTTTCTGCTCTCGAATCTGCTGACAAACTTCCTTGCGCGCCCCGATTTTATCGCATATGACCTCAATTACCGGAACAATCCGTCCCTTACCCTCTGCCGGAAGCTTCTGTCCGCACCGGTGGCAGTATGGACTCCCCGGGGAGACAGGGAAAGAAAGCTTGCCTCAGATCTCGGCTGGTACAGCGCGTTTATATTTGAAAAGAATCCCCTCAGGCAAAAATAACAGCTAAAAGGAGTCCTTCGGGACTCCTTTTCTGTATGGCAGGACGATTGACTTTTTGACGGATCTGTGATATACTCCGTATTGAAATAAAGAAGAAGGCGGCTGAACCTATGAAAAAAACAAAACTTCCCGCAAAGTTCTGGATTGCGCTCACGGTATTCAGTCTTATAGGCCAGATAGCCTGGGTCGTGGAAAATATGTATCTGAACGTTTTCATTTACAAAATGTTCAACGCCTCGGCATCGGATATTTCCCTAATGGTTGCGGCAAGCGCCGTCGCGGCGACCGTCACGACCCTGATAATAGGTGCTCTTTCGGACAAAGTCGGGAAAAGAAAGATATTTATCTGCGGCGGTTACATAGCCTGGGGAATTTCCATCTGGAGTTTCGCGCTCATACGCACTGATGTAATCGAAAAGCTCTTTCCCTCTGCTGTTTCCGCAATGTCGGTGGGTGTTTCGGCGGTTATAATCATGGACTGCGTCATGACGTTTTTCGGTTCCTCAGCAAACGATGCCTGCTTCAACGCATGGCTGACCGATTCCACCGACTCTACAAACAGAGGTTCCGCGGAAGGCATAAACGCCATGATGCCGCTCGTTGCCATTCTCGCGGTATTCGGAGGCTTCATGCCGTTTGATCTCAGCAGATCCGACAGCTGGACCACTATCTACACCATCATAGGCACCGTGGTTCTCGCAGCCGGAATACTTGGAATATTCCTTATCAAAGATCCCGTTACCGGAACCGGAAGTGACGGTAATTATTTCAGAAATATTTTCTACGGTTTCCGTCCCTCGGTCATCAGGGAAAACAGAATACTTTATTTAACCCTCGCCGCATTCGCCGTTTTCGGTATATCCATACAGATATTCATGCCCTACCTGATCCTTTACTATAATGTGTCCCTGGGGATGGAAAACTATGTTCTTATAATGGCTCCTGCTATAATCATAGCGGCGGCAGTCACGCTTTTCTATGGCAGGATTTATGACAAATACGGTTTCAGACGGTCTGTCATACCTGTTCTGGGTATGCTTTCGGCGGGATATATAATTCTGTTCTTTTTCCGGCAGACGGTCCCAGTATTTATCGGTTCGCTTCTTATGATGTGCGGTTATCTTTCCGGTATGACGGTTTTCGGGGCAATGCTGAGGGATTACACCCCGCCCCACAGAGCCGGGATGTTTCAGGGGCTGCGCATAGTGGGACAGGTTCTTATACCCGGAATAATCGGTCCGGCAATAGGCGCGGCTGTGCTCCGCAACGCGGGGAAAACCGTCAATGACGACGGAACAAGCTCCTTTATTCCCAACGAGAACATATTTCTCGCCGCACTTGTGGCTGCTGCTGTTGCGATACCGATACTGCTGGCGGTATCCGGACTTCTGAAAAAGGAGAGAAAAAATGAAGAAATACGCTGAGTTGTGGACGGAGCAGGGACGAAACATAACGTCCCGACCGTGGCAGGAATATCCCCGCCCGACACTTAAAAGGGATTCTTTTTTCAGCCTCAACGGGTACTGGGATTTTGCAGTGACAGACAAAAACAAAGACCCTGAAAATTACGACCGGCGGATACTTGTCCCCTTTGCCCCGGAGACTCTCCTTTCGGGAATACATGAGGTTTTCGGAGAGGATAAAACTCTTTGTTACCGCAAAACATTCTCTCTTCCCGAGGACTTTCTGCGTACAAGGACCATTCTTCATTTCGGTGCGGCAGATCAGACAGCCGAAGTTTTTTTCAACGGCACACGCCTGGGCTCCCACACCGGCGGATATTTCCCCTTTTCCTTTGACGTGACACAGCTGCTGAAACCTGAAAACACCGTTACGGTCAGGGTCACGGACGAACTGAGCCGGCATATCCAGCCCTACGGAAAACAACGGCGGAAAAGAGGCGGAATGTGGTATACTCCCGTTTCCGGGATCTGGCAGACGGTATGGCTGGAAAGCGTCCCGGAGGAATATATCCGCTCCGCAGACATAAAAACAGAGGGAAACCGGGTCAGTATGGTATTTGACGGGGTCAGGACAGGAACAGTTTCGGTAGTCACCCCCGAAGGCAGACTGAGCATCCCGTTTTCGGACGGCTGCGCTGAATTCGAGGTGGCGGACCCGCAACTGTGGTCTCCGGAATCCCCGTACCTGTACCGTGCCACGGTTGAATCCGGGCAGGACCGGATAGAAACATATTTTGCCTTCCGTACCCTGGAAATAAAAACAGTTGGAGGCTTTCCGAGGCTGTGTCTCAACGGAAAACCGTACTTTTTCCACGGAGTCCTGGATCAGGGCTATTACAGTGACGGACTGTTCACTCCCGCAACCCCTGTTCTTTACCGGAAAGACATTCTGAAGATGAAGGAGCTCGGATTCAACACCCTGCGCAAACACATAAAGGTTGAACCGGAACTCTTCTACTATGCCTGCGATGAACTGGGAATGATAGTTTTTCAGGATATGGTCAACAACGGAAAGTATTCTTTTTTCCGGGACACCGCCCTACCAACCGTCGGGATAAAAAAACTTGACGACCGGCGGATGCACAGAAATCCTCAAACAAGGAAAGCGTTCACTGTTGCCATGGAACAGACCATGCAAATGACTGACAAGCACCCATCGGTATGCTATTACACCATTTTCAATGAAGGCTGGGGTCAGTTTGACGGACAGTCAATGTACAGAAAGGCTAAAAGTGCGGACTCTTCCCGGTTTACGGACACGGCTTCGGGCTGGTTCCGCGGAGCGGACAGCGACGTGGAAAGCATACATATTTACTTCAGACCCGTGGTCATTCCCGAAAGCGACAAGCCGATAGTCCTTTCGGAATTCGGAGGATATTCCTACAAGCCGGAGGGACACGTCTTCAATGAGGAAAAGACCTATGGCTATCGCTTCTTTTCTGATAGGAACGAATTCATGGATGAGCTTGAAAAGCTGTATCTTGAAAAGATAATTCCTGCAAAGGAAAAAGGCCTTTGCGCCGCAATTTACACCCAGCTCTCCGATGTCGAGGATGAAACAAACGGTCTTCTCAGCTATGACCGGGCTGTATGTAAGGTCGACGGGGAAAGAATGAGAGCCATAGCGGAAAGGCTGAAAGAATAAGTTCAGCCGAGCCGGGCCGTTTTTGTCCTTTTATCCACATGAATCCGAAATATTTGTAAAAAACCCTCTTGCATTTTTCAGCGATCCATGCTATAATGGAGCAGGAAAATATAAAAGGCTTCCGGGCCGATACCGGAATGCCGGAACAGCAGCGTTTGAACGGGAGGGCCTCCGCGGAATGCGGCAAAGAAACAGGTAGTAAGGAAGACGTAATCAAACCGGTAATACCGGTCAAATAATAGGAGGAAACGACTATGAAAAAACGACTTCTGGCTGTTCTTCTGACGCTGTGTATGGTTATCAGCATCACGGTGTTGCCCATGTTCGCCGCCGGCGAATACGAAGGCAAAACGGTGATAATCCATACCAACGACGTTCACGGCGCTATTGAAGAATACGCCAAGATCGCCGCTCTTAAAGCCGACTATGAGGCGGCGGGAGCGAAGGTTCTGCTTGTTGACGCCGGGGACTACTCCCAGGGCACAACGTACGTCAGCACCACAAAGGGTGCCGATGCCGTCACCATGATGAACGCAGTAGGCTACAACTACATAACCATAGGAAATCACGAGTTTGACTATGGCTATGCCCAACTCAGGGAAAACCTTGCCGCGTTCAAGGGAACTGTTCTCTGCGCCGATGTTCTTGATGAGACCGGCAAAACTATTTTCGACGGTTCCGCTATGACTGAGATCGGCGGTGTAAAGATCGGCTTTGTGGGACTTGAAACTCCCGAAAGCCAGACAAAGGCAAATCCCGCCCTTATCAAAGGACTCAGATTCCTGGCTGCGGAAGAAATGCACAAAGCGGCTCAGGCAGAGGTGGATAAACTCCGAACCGCAGGAGCGGACGTTATCGTAATACTGTCCCATCTGGGCGTTGATTCAAGCTCCACCCCCAATACATCCTACGAACTGTATGCCGCACTGAAAAACGTTGATTTCGTTATCGACGGACATTCACACACCGTCATGACCGAATACGGAGAAGAGAAACTCCCCATTCAGTCTACCGGAAGTTCCCTTGCCAATGCCGGTATAATCGTCATAGATAACGCCACAAAGAAAATTGAGAAAAACGAACTGGTCGATCTGAAGGCTTACGAAAAGTCCGACGAGACCGTTGCCGCGGCTGCGAAGGTAATTGTTGACCGCGTAAACGCGGAATACAACGTAAAGTTTGCCGAGAGCAAAGTGGATCTCAACGGAGACAAACAGCCCGGTAACCGCACAGAAGAAACAAACCTCGGTGACCTTATTACCGACGCTATGGTCTGGAAGATAAAGCAGACCTCCGATTCCCTTACCGTTCCCGAGACCAATATAGTTGCAATAACCAACGGCGGCGGTATCCGTGCCTGGATCCGTACCGGGGATATTACCAAAAAAGACGTGAACACCGTTCTCCCCTTCGGAAACACTCTCGCCGTTGTTTACGTTACAGGCGATCAGCTGCTTGAAGCTCTGGAGGCATCTACCTTCTGCACCCCCGAATCCCTGGGAGGCTTCCCTCAGGTCGCTGGAATGAAATTCTCCGTCAACACGGCGGTTGAATACGATAAGGAAGACCAGACTTACCCCGGTTCCACCTACTACGGGCCCAAGAGCATCAAGCGCGTCACCATCACCGAGATTAACGGCAAACCCTTTGATAAGAACGCAAAATATGCCGTTATAACCAATAACTTCGTCGCCGCCGGCGGTGATACTTACTACGCATTCGCAAGTGCAAACGAGCAGTTCGACACGGGACTGGTCCTTGATGAGGTCGTTATGGAGTACATCACCGCTCAGCTCAACGGTGTTGTTGACGAAACCTATGCAAAGCCTCAGGGCAGGATTACCGTCTGCGACAATCCTCCCACCGGAGACTTCAACGTAACAGTGAATCTGTACGCCCTCGTTGCCGCTGCCGCTCTGGCAATGACGGTTGTCTGTGTCGCGAAAAAGAAACAGAACGGCTGAGTATACGCATTGATTAAAATACAGTCCTCTATCCAATAAGATAATTATCAGCCGCCGGACAGAGTTGTCCGGCGGCTTTTTCCGGGCTGAAAAGGACTTCCGTCGGAACTGTTGTCCACGGTTCAGCCGTCACACCCCGGAAATAAGGGAAAGGAGAAGAAATGATAAAGGATTTTCTGAACAGAAATAAACCACTGTTGCTGCTTTTGCTTTTTATCCCGAAGATCCTGATCTATTTCCTGACATCCCGCATCGGAGTCCCCCGAACCGATATAGTATGCGGTCTCGACGGCCTTATCCCCTTTGTGCCCCTGTTCATTTTTCCGTATATTCTCTGGTATGCGTATGTGCCTGCGATTCTTGTCATTTCGTATTTTGCGGACAAAAAAGGTTTCTGCCGGAGATGCGCCGCATTCTTCGTCGGTGCGGGGATCTGCCTGATAATAATGATAATTTTTCCGACAAAGATTTCTTTTCGCCCGGATGTTGAAGCGAACGGGATCGCAGAGTGGATATGCAGCATGATCTTCTCTGCCGACAGTCCGGTAAATGTCCTGCCCAGTCTGCACTGCTATGAAGCGCTTTGCGCTCATTTACTGCTGTTTTCAATACCCGGCCCGGGAAAAAAAGCTCCATGGCGTGCGGCAAGCGCGGTTTTTGCCGTTCTCGCCTGTCTTTCCACTGTTTTTGTAAAACAGCATTCAGTTCTTGACCTTTTCACCGGATGTGCCATAGCTCTGATTGTGGCTTTGCCGGTAATGATGACCAGTAGAAGGAGTTCCGTGAATGATAATCAGACCGTTTAATTTCCCGCACTTAATGCTTCTTGCCTGTGCCGTTGCCGCGGTAGTTATTATCAGAATTATACTCCGTAAGGCAAATGAAAGCACACGGAAGTGGACCGTTATCGCTATATGCGGACTGAACATAATAGCGTTTTTTATTTACAAAGCGGCATTATCCGCTGATACGGAATTCCTCGACGCCGCCGGAATAACCCAATTCAACTGGTTCAACGAGCTGCCCATACAGCTCTGCAATATCAACATGTTTCTTATCCCCATAGGATTGATTACCGGGAAACGGGGGCTGCTCGGTTTTTCTTTCTTCGTAGCACCACTCGGGGCTCTTATGGCGGTGTTTTTCCCCGAGCCGGCATTTACCGGATTCCCCCTGACTATACCCAGGATTATGGGATTTTACGGAACGCACCTGCTTATCTTTGTCTGCGCCCTGAGCCTTGCGACCCTCGGTCTTTACCGCCCCAGGCTTAAAGATTTTCCGCAGATACTCATAACATTTATCATCCTTTCCGTAGTCATGCACGGGGTAAATCTTATTCTGAGAGCAACCGTATGTCCCTTTGCCAATTATTTTTTCACATTCCATGCGGATATAAGCATTCTCAACCTGTTCTGGAGCTGGATACCCGTTCCCCTGTTGTACCTTTTACCTGGACTTGCGATACTTCTGGCATATATGGGACTGGTCTCTCTTTTCTTTGTCATTCCGGATGCGATAAGGAAAAAAAGCTGATCCGTCCGGATGCTGTTCAGATAAAACAAAAAGTCAGACTCCGACGGAACTGTTTTCGGAGTCTGGCTTTAATTATAACAGATACATATATCCTCCGGAATTACTTTCCGGAAACCTTACGTTGAGTAAAAGCAACGGCTCCCACCGCAATAACCGCAACAACTGCCACAGCGATGAATATTACAGAGTTTCCGCCGTCTGCGGAGGGCTTTGCTCTGTCTGTGGCGGGAGAGGTGGAAGGCTGAGTCGGATCAGGTCTGCGTTCGGCGAGAACAACAAGGTTTTCTGACGGGGAGTGGCTGTGGAATATTCCACGGGCTGCCCCCTCATCCTCCGTTGACCATCTGTCGTCTATCTCCAGCTGAACCCCGACCTTGCTACCGGCAGTTTCGCCGTTTTTCAGAGGGAAGGCGACCTCAACGCTGTACAGATCCTCTCCTATTATGTATGAGCCCCATTCGGAGCTGTCCTTGATGCTGTACCGGTCCTGAACTCCTCGTTTATAGTGCTCCTTTGCGCCCAGTCCGTAAGCGGCAATGTGAACGGAACGCTCTATGCGGTCGCCGAGATATACGAAAATCTCCGCCCCGTCGTTGTTCCAGGGCCAGTTGCTTTTGTTCCACCACTCCTGGCTCATTGAGCAAAGAGTCTTGTCCCGGACCACGCAGCAGACATAAAGCCAGGACTCATCATAAAGAAGAAAAGCAACGCCTTCGGTCCGGGCAGTCTTTTCCATCGGTTCGCGGTCATCAGGGTATCCCTCTGTGCCCGGAGCAAGATAAACGCAGTAACTTGAAAGATAAGCCTCATCAAGCTTTCCGTCCACCACGGGAGTACCGAAAAGGATCTGTTTCTCATCGGACCGGGGTAGCCCTTCCCTGAAAAAATCGGGAGTATCAGTACCCGGAGAGGAAAACGTCTGAGCAGACAAAGAAACACAACTTATTGAAAAGATCACGGCAATGACTGCCAGGAAGGAAACGGCACGACTTACGTTTATTTTCATGGGACAGGCTCCTTTCGGTTTCATATCATCATTTTATCATAGTGAAAACCCTAAAGCAAGGATAAAAGTGTGACAAAATCCGAAACTGTGGGATGCAATAACCGCAATCGGAGACCGGACAGGCGGAAAACAAAAAGTTGCGGATATTTTAACATTTACCCCCTTGCATTTCAGGTAAAAATATGCTATTATATATAAGCTCAATTAATTGAGTACGCGTTGTTAGCTCAGCTGGATAGAGTGACTGGCTACGAACCAGTAGGTCGAGGGTTCGAGTCCCCCACAGCGCACCAAAAATGATAACCCACCGAGAAATCGGTGGGTTGTTTTTTTGTACGTTCCACTGCTCAACAAAGGGTTTTATCATGTCCGCAAAAACGTGAATCACCTGAAAAGAAAAGACTGGGATATCCGACCGTTCCGTATTTTCTCCCGCTTATGACCGTGCATATTTCTGTTGTGTCTATCCCTGTCCCCTGAAATACAGACTTATCCGGAGCTCCGCAGATACAGTTTCCGAACACATATTTCATCTTTCCCGGAATCAATCACCAAAGTCCTTTTTATTGGACATGGAATATTGTATAATAAAGACACAAAGGAAATCGGAAACGGGAGAAAGAGAAAAATGAGAAGAAACGGAATGGTTAAATCCACAAGCACCGAAGCAGATAAAGTAAAGAAGAACAGCTTTACAAGCAATGGGATTTTCAGGACTGCAATACTTTCAGTTGCTGTCTTTCTGAGCCTCGCGCTGCCTTTCTCCGGAGGATTTGATCTCATATCAGAAGGAAAAATCGGCATACTTACGGAAATACTCGCATGGTACGGCGTTTCGTTTGCGTTTTTCTTCGGAATCAATACGGCCCAGGTGCTGTTTGTAAAGCATAAAACCTTTCCACTTTCGGTCTGCATCATATACGGGCTTATATCCATACCTTTTCTTGCGGGAAGCTGCCCGGATCCGAGAGTGATCCTTCCCTTATGCCTTGTCCACCCGATATATATCTGCGCCGCAGGAATACTTGCCGCGAAAAAGGTATTTTACGGAAAAGACAAGGTCCGTTCTGAAAAAAGCGTCTGTGCCGAAAGATAATAACCGGGGCATGGTCAAAAGAAATGAAAAATAACAGAAAAGAGTCCGGATACCCCGGGGCAGTCCTTTAAAAGACCTTGCTCCGGGTATTCCTTTGGTAAAAACCGGACATACAGCGTTCCGGAAGCCCGGAAACAGCGCGCAATTGACAAAACCGGAATTTTCTGCTATACTTTATTTCAGAAAAAAAAACGAAAGAGAGAGGCGCTATGTTTAAACTTCCCGAATATATTGCACCCGACTTTACAAAGGAACCGTTTATTTCGGCTCCTGACGTAAAAACCGAAAAAGCCGGAGAAGGTTTTATACCGGAAAACTTCTACGCAACAACTATTTTCCCCGAATACTTTAAAATCGGCGGAAAATGGAAAATGATAACCCAGAGTCGCATGGACTGTTCCGTGGTCATCCGCAACGGGGAGCCCTTTGCCGTGGAAATGAGGAACATAAACCCCGGAGATGACGTGGTAGTGGGACGAAAAGACGATGCCTCCACCGGAGTTTTTGTTCATACTAACGGCTTTCAGGAACAGAAAGGAGAGGCATCCGCTTCCGTGTTTGCTTTTCGCACGGGAAAAACAAGAGAAACCTCCTGTTCCAGAGATTACGACAGACTCTATGAAATTCTCCGCCACGACCGTGAACACGGAAACATTGTCTGGGTTCTCGGACCCGCCTGTGTCTTTGACAGGGATTCCCGCAGGGCTTTGAGTAAAATGATAAACAACGGATACTGCCACGCTCTTTTTGCCGGAAATGCCCTCGCTACCCACGACATGGAAGCTTCTGTCTTTCACACCGGTCTCGGACAGGACATATATACCAAAGACCCTATGGAAAACGGGCACTATAACCATCTTCATACGATAAATCTTGTCCGCAGGGCAGGCGGAGTAAAGAACTTTGTCGGAAAATACGATGACGGGGAATCCGTAATGAACGCTCTGGTTAAAAATGATATTCCCTTCGTCCTCGCCGGCTCGATCCGTGACGACGGCCCCCTGCCGGATGTTATTCCGAATGTATATGACGCCCAGGATCGTATGCGTCACTTCACCCGCAAAGCTACGACCGTAATCGCCCTTGCGACCCAGCTTCACACGATCGCCACGGGTAATATGACCCCATCCTACCAGGTAATTGACGGGAAACTGCGCCCCGTGTATTTTTACGTTGTGGATGTGGCGGAGTTTGCGGTAAATAAACTTCACGACAGAGGCAGTCTCAGCGCCACAGGAATAGTTACGAATATTCAGGACTTTATGGTAAATCTCGAACGGAATCTTCCCTGCTGCCCCCCTCCGTTGCCGGGAAATAAAACAAAAAGGAAAAACAGCCATGTCTCAGGTCACAAAACGAGCCCTGGAGCAGTCATTAAAAAATCTTCTGCTGAAAAAGCCGCTGACAAAGATTACTATCAATGACATTGCCGAAGACTGCGGCATAAACAGAATGACCTTCTATTACCATTTCAAAGATATATACGATCTTGTGGAATGGTCCTGTCTTGAAGATGCCAGACGGGCTCTTGAAGAAAAAAAGACCTATAACACATGGCAGCAGGGGTTTCTCCAGATATTTGAAGCGGTAAAAGAAAATAAGCCCTTTATAATGAATGTATACCATTGTGTTGACCGCGCCCAGGTGGAACGGTATCTCAAACCCCTGACCGACCGTCTGCTTCTGGGAGTCATTGATGAAAAATCTGCCGGTATTCCCCTCCGGGAAGATGACAGAGAATTCATCGCTCGGGTATATTCTTACGTTTTCATTGGTCTCATGCTTGACTGGATAAAAGATGACATGAAGGAGGATCCCGCTGTTATCGTGAATAAACTCGCGTTGCTTCTCAAAGACACCCTTACCGATGCCATACGAAGATTCGGATTCTGATGACATATCTTATCATTTCAGTCATTCTGATTAATTTTTTTACAATTCCAGGTTCCGTGATAATATTTTCATCACGGAACTTTTTCTGTCTATTGAAAAAAAATTTTTCCGATGTATAATAGTGCCAGAAAAAAATTCTGGAGGACAAAAAAATGTATTATTCAGCAGGAACTTATGAATCTTTCGCTCACCCGGAGAAACCGAAGGATGTGGATAAAAAATCCGCTTACATCATCGGCACGGGTCTTGCAGGTCTTTCCGCGGCGTTTTACCTTGTCCGTGACGGGCAGATGAAGGGAGAACACATTCATCTGCTTGAAAAGCTGGAACTTGCCGGCGGCAGCTGTGACGGACGCAAGGATGTCACAAAAGGGTTTTTCATGCGCGGCGGACGGGAAATGGATAACCATTTTGAATGTATGTGGGACATGTTCAGAGACGTTCCGTCAATTGAACCCCCCGGAGTTTCCGTACTTGACGAATACTACTGGCTTAACAAACACGATCCGAACTACTCCCTTTGCCGTGCGACGGTAAACCGCGGAGAAGACGCACATACGGACAAAAAGTTTACTCTTGACAAGGAATCGGCAATGGCGCTGTCAAAGCTTTTCATAACTCCCGAAAAGGACCTTGAAGGCAAAAAGATATCCGAAGTGCTTCCCGAATCTTTCTGGTCCACAAATTTCTGGCTTTATTGGCAGACGATGTTTGCGTTCCAACGCTGGTCCAGTGCCCTTGAGATGAAACGGTATCTTTGCCGTTACGTCCATCATATTGACGGACTGCCGGATTTCAGTGCTCTGAGATTCACGAAATACAATCAGTATGAAAGCATGATCCTGCCTCTCGTAAAATATCTTGAATCCCACGGGGTAAAGATAGAGTACGGCATGGACGTGAAGAATGTGGTCATTGAGACAAACGGAAACAAAAAGATCGCAAAGAAGATAGTCTATATAAAAGACGGCAAAGAACAGTCCATAGACCTTATAGAGGATGACCTTGTGTTCATCACCAACGGTTGCTGCACGGATACCTCCTGCTACGGGGATCAGAACCATGCCCCTGATCTGTCCGGAATCAAAAACGGAGCGGGTGAATCCTGGGATATGTGGAAGAATATTGCGGCTCAGGCAAAGAACGGAGAATTCGGCGATCCCGATGTCTTCTGCAGCGATACGGATGCCACCAACTGGATGAGCGCCACCGTGGAAACTTCGGATGAAGAAGTGATACAGCATATCATGAACATCTGCAAACGTGATCCCCGTGAAGGAAAAGTGACCACAGGCGGAATCGTCACGGTAAAGGACAGCGTTGACAACTGGTATCTTTCCTGGACTATCAACCGCCAGCCCCAGTTCAGATCTCAGGACAGAAAAACCGTACTCGTGTGGCTGTATTCCCTTAACACAAACAAAGAAGGAAACCATGTAAAAAAGGCTATGAGAGACTGCACCGGTGAAGAGGTCTGCCGTGAGTGGCTCTATCACATAGGAGTGCCTGAAAGCAGAATCGGAGAGCTCGCAAAAAATGCCTGCAACACCACAACCTGCTACATGCCGTATATAAACGCCTTCTTCCAGCCCAGAAAAGAATCGGACCGTCCGAAGGTCGTTCCGGACGGCGCTGTGAACTTCGCATTCCTCGGACAGTTCGCGGAGACCCCCAGAGACACTATCTTCACTACGGAGTATTCCATCCGTACAGGTATGGAATCGGTCTACACACTGCTGAACGTTGACCGTGGTGTTCCCGAAGTCTGGGCAAGCAAATATGACGTCAGAGAACTGCTGCGCGCCTGCTATTACGCTATCGATAAAAAGCCTATCACCGATATAAAGCTGACTTTCGCGGAAAAAGAAGCTCTGAAACTGGTTATGAAAAAAGTCAAAGGCACGGATGTTGAACTGCTTCTGAAAGAAAGCGGACTGATAAAATAAAGTTTTTAAGAACAGCCGGACTGAAATGCGGTCCGGCTGTTCCTTACGCTGCGCCCGGCTCCGGATATCCGGAAAACATATTACCCTGTATACTCAATCACAATAAGACAGGCAGTGCAACAGAAAGTTGCACTGCCATTTTATTTGTCAGAAAACATCAATGATGGTGATGATGATCGGGATGATCATGCTCCTCATGCACTCCGTGGGTATGGAAAAGCCCCTGGGCATGCATACGGTTGTGGAGAGCCCTGTGAGCCGCGGTGAGATTCATAAGTATCTGTTTATACTTTTTCTCCTCTGCCCGTGTGGCAAGGGTCTGAACATATGCACTGACGCCCTCTATCTGCTCCAGTATTTCAAGCGCATCTCCGGGATCAAGAGGTCTCTGCCCATCAATAAGACACATAACCGCGCTGGAATGGGCCGCGATAAGTTCCCTTATATCCCCGTCCTTATATTTACCACGTACACGGATCGCTATCCAGGAGGGCTTATCTATGAACAGGGTGAAGTAGCCGCTCTTTTCCCCGAGGAACCCGCCGAGTGATTCTGTCTGCACCGTTCTGCCGTTTACCACAAGTTCAAGACTTGTCACGGGGATTATTGCACTGCCGAGAGTCCAGCAGACGTCCACTGTTCCGCCGCCCTTCGGCATATCCAGGGTCTGCCCCATTTCCTTGCCGTTGACGGTAATGTCTATCAGGGGTCCGAAGGTTACGAATGCCTTTCCCGCCACAATGGCATCCTTCCAGTTTTCATAAGTGAAAGGTTTATCCTTGATATGTGCGTAGGTACGGACAGCTCCCAATTCAGTCATGGCATCCATTTTGTCTGTTCCGCCCACCGCCGGCAGATGATAACCGCAGTTAAGGTAGTGATACCAGTCTGACAGTGAATACGCACTCAGTCCGCCGTAAGGATTGTTCCAGCAACACATCTCCACCGCATCTATCGCGTCAAGAACCACCGCGGCGGAACCTTCCCCGTAGGGACCGGGAAGATGGGGAAGAATGGTAATACCGTTCTGTTCCTTGCACTTTTTCGCCCAGTCCGTTATACCTGACTCAAGGGCATCTCCTATTGCAGCTTCATCCGGCGCGCCTGTCGCCATGGGAAGAATCATTTTTCCCTCATACCCAACCAGAGAGATGTGTCCCATGACCTGCTGACGGTTTTCCGTGCCCACACGGACAAGGTGCTCTCCGTCTCCCCCGGCTTCCTTGGAACCGATGGTCGTTTTGCCGTCAAAATCGGCGGCGTTGGTCATCATTTCTCCCCACTGGGAAGCAAGAAGGTTTACTACATTTATCCCCTCAGCCTTGCCCTCGAGTAATGCAGTCTGAGGCGAAAGGAAATGAACGTGTGTATCGGCAGTCACCCATCCTTTGCTGCGCCAGTCTATGACGTGCTCAAGCTCAATTGTGAATTCTCTGTGCTCATCGTCAACTTCAAGAATGGCCTTGCATGGTCTGATCTCAAAACCCTTGGTAATGTCCACGTAAATCTTGCCTTTGGGCGCGAGAAGATGGACCTCTCCCTCAACGTAGCAACAGTCGTAGCCCCGTCTGGTATAGTCTGCCGAAAAGTCCTCAAACCACTGATTTGTGGTGTAACGCTGTCTGTCTCTGGGCGCAAGGTATTCCCCGAACTGACCGTGGGCATGGAATTTAACAGGCGTGGGCAGTCCGGTCTGTTTATCAATTATTCTTATTACTATGTCGGCACGGGCGGGTTCGATGAAAAGCCTCGGATAGGTCCTGGTGCGGCGCAGGGGAATATCTGCGTTACCCAATTGCATATGAGCATCGGGATTTGCGGCATATTCCACTATAAACGCATGATCCTTTGCTTTCGGAGGCATGGTAGAGTCGGTAGTAAGCCAGTTTTCGTCTTCGAAAACAAGTCTGGGACGAACGGAGATCACCGTACCCATGTCAATTGAAATATTGTTTTTAAGATTTATCGGACTGTGACAAAGCCTGTCCAGTTCCTCCGGAGATATTTCGGGCCAGTCTTCGGCATTGTTGAGATCGACACAGAGCTTTTCCCGTCTTTGCCACCGCAGGGGGTTGTCCTGAACACTGCATCCGGTAATTCCGTGAAGAAGCATTGTACGGCGGATATTTTTCACGGTAAGACTGACTGCTTTTTTCCCCGTCGTATTTTCCCAGGCATAAAGCCAGAAGTTAAAATCGCAGTCCTCTCCCGCCTTTGCCGTCCGGGGCATGCTCCTGCCGTAAGTGCGCTTTGTGCTTCCGTAACGGGCAATTTCCTCAAAAGCGGTGTCATTCGAAACGGGCTTTCTGTGGGGACGACACTCAAAGCCTCCGTTGCCTCCGGTCTCGCTCCAGGCGTTTATTCCGTAGCGCATACGCATTTCAACGTTTGTCTGACTCCCGTCCTCAAAGGTGATAACATAGTCCGCAACGTGCGCGCCTATGTTAGGAACCCCTTTGAAAGGCAGGGTTATTTCCCCTTGCGTACTGCGTTCCGGGCAATCTGCCGTATGCAGAAATACTATATATTTATCCTCAAGCCCACCCAGGGGAAGAGTTATTTCATCCCCTTCAAACAGGGCGACGGTGCCGTTATCGTCCGTTACATCAAAGGGAATGCCCCAATAACTTCCCGCAGGGGTGAAATATGTTGCCTCATCACACATATTTTCTCCGCAACGCTTATCCAGAGATCCCACGGTGCAGTTATATGCAGAGGCTATAGAAACGGTATGAAACCTGTTGTCCATGTTTTTTCCGCCTTTATTTTTCTTTTGCTTAATTGTATCACAAAAACCCCGGATTTGCAAGCCGGATAAGGGTTTTTCACACAAATGCCAAAAATCCCAACCCGGTGAATTCTATCCGGCGCGGAATAAATGATGCCGGATTTTCATAAAGATAAGGACGGTGACGCAACTTTTCCGGACCGGATACGAAAAAAGACCCGGTCATATGACCGGGTCTTTGGTGGACGCTAAGGAACTCGAATCCCTGACCATCCGCACGTCAAGCGGATGCTCTACCAGCTGAGCTAAGCGTCCGTATAAGCCTGTCGAAACAAGCAAGAGTATTATACACTATAAGAAGCCTGTTGTCAAGAGGTAATACGGGGATTTTGAAAAAAGTTTTCATTCCGTAAATACGGAAATCCGGACATAGCCCGCCCTCAACAAAAAAGGCTCCCCGACCCGGAACGGCAAGTTGCCTGAACAAAACCGGACGGTATCCATGCCGGGATACCGTCCGTACCGGATTATCCAACCTCAGCAATGAACAAAAAAGATCACTGACCGATAGTACGCAGATAATCACGGCTCATTTTTGCACATTCAAGAGCGGGGGTCTGATAGTGTTCGTCCTGCTCCACAACGATATATTCCGCGCCGCTTTCCTGACAAGCCTTGATTATAGCGTTGAAATCCTGTTTGCCGTAACCTACGGGACGGAAACGGAAAGTGGAGGGCTCAGCCTGTTTTTTATCGCTTTCTATACCTATGAGCTTATACATGTTTGCGCTCTTCTCCCCTTCATAGTCCTTCAGGTGAACTATGGGGCAGCGGTTCGCATATTTGCGCACATAGCCATCGGGAGACTGTCCCGCGACATGTACCCAGCAGGTATCAATTTCCGTCTGCAAGAATTCAGCGGGAACGCTTGCGTAAAGCACGTCAAGTCCGAATCTGCCGTCGGGCATGGTGACAAACTCAAAATCATGGTTATGATAAAGCAGAGTCATCCCGTTCTCTCGGCACTTTTTACCTATTTTTTCAATATTAGCGATGACCTGGTCGTAATTCGGAACACCCGGGCGGTTTTCTTCGGTCATATAAGGAACAACGATGAATTTCGCACCTATGACGAGCGCATCGGATATCTGTTTGTCAAGGTCCGACATAAGGTCAGCAAAAGGAATATGCATACTGTAGCAGGGTATGCCCACCTCGTCAAGAGCCGCCTTTATATCCTTTGCGTCGTTGCCGTACAGTCCGGCCAGCTCAACAAAATCATAGCCCATTTCCTTCAGGGCTTTCATGGTACCTTTGAAATCCTTTTCCGCATCGTCTCTCGCGGAATAAACCTGATAACCTACAGGAAACTTGGTCATTTCTCATTACCTTCCTATTATATGTATTGTGCCGAACGGTAACCCGTTCGGCACTTGAATGCGTATCAGTCTGCGTACCGGTACTTATAGCTGTTGTAGCCGCCGTACTTATCGGAACCGTCACCCTTGGTAATAACGCTTCCGTCTTTCTCGTACGCATAGACGGTCTCCCCTTCCTTGGTAGTCCCGACACCTCTGCGCCAGGTTATTCCATCGTTTTTGTACTTCGTGGTTGCCGGTCCCCATTCAAGGACGTATATAGTACAGTCTTTAAGTCTTCCTATACTGTCCGCCGGACTTTCAAAGAACAGGTCTATGATATTGCCTTTGATCGCTCCTCCGGTATCTTCAACGGTACAGTAGCCGTAGACGAAGCCGTCGGGAAGGACAATATAAAGCTTTGTTCCTATAGGATACCATCTCGGATCAGCGGCAACATAACCTATCTGACATTCCTTTGAAGTCCTTGTCCAGGTTCCCCCGTTGGGAGAGCGGTAGTAAGAAGTGGTCTGAAGATCATTGTATACGGAATCAAATACCACCGGAGCACCGTTGCGACGGTCGAAAAGGTCAGAAATGTCTTTATGGACTATTCTGGTAACGGGTTCCTTTGTGACCTTTTCACTGATCTTTGTGGAACTGACTTTCACACCGTTCACATACTTGATGCGGGTCGTGACGGTCTTCACTCCGTCTTCTCCGGGACGTTCGTTATACTTTGCCCTGCTGGCGGAATCGTAATAGCCCTTGTATGCCAGACGGTAGAGTCTGTAACTTACGGGGTAAACCACGGTCTCATACGGGATGGGAACCTTTGTGGTCACCGTTTCATATGTTATACGCCCGACCTCAACATAAATATCTTCAAACAGAGGCGTATCGAGGGTATATCCGTCATTGATATAATCGGTATCGTTTACCGTGACTCCCGCTTTTTGCACAAGAGTCCGGACGGTAGCATTGTCGTTATAGGAAAAGGGATAAGTATAATCCTTTCCGTCAACGGTCAGATGCGCAAGGAACATGACCTTATCGCTGACGTAAAGGTTCATCGGATCTTTTTCCACGACCGGTTCAGGCTCAGTGGGAACGAAAACCGGAACGGAATCCGTGGGAGTTTCGGACTCATCGCTCATAGCCATAAGAACGATATCGTACGCAAAGAACAGCGTAAACACAAGCGAAGCCGCGAACAGCAGGATCGCCAGTCGTGAGTATATCCGGTTAGCTTTGCGTGAGCCCTTGTTATTTTCTTTCAAAAAAAGCACCACCATATATTATCAAAACACAGTTGGTTTCGACGGTAAAAATTTCTTGTACCCGTATTGTAGCCCATTTTTTTCCTGAATATTCACAGGTACAGGATATCTATGTTAAGCCCCGTTTACTTCGGGCGATGTTTCTGATCTATGGTGCGGGAGTTCTATCTGCCGTCTGCTGAAACAAAAGATTTCCAATATAAGGAAAAGCTCCTGAATTCGCGAACAAACAAAATTATCCTTTGGTCACATTATACTACAAAAACCCCGAATTGTCAAGCAAAATCGCATTTATCCACTGTTTCTGCCACGAAATGAAGCACTTTTGCCATACTCTACCGACGGTAGAGATACTGTTTCCGGGAGGCAAAAAGGAAGAAATATCCGGTCAGATCTTCCGCCGCTATGAAAAACGTCGGTGAGCGGCTGAAATCCCCTGCCCGGAAAAATGTATGTATTCACCTGAAAAAAACTGTTCGGAACAGCAAAAAACCGACCCCATGAAGAGGTCGGTTTGTAAGCATAAAGGCAAAGGTCAGCGCTTGGAGAACTGAGGAGCACGACGAGCGGCTTTCAGACCGGGCTTCTTTCTTTCCTTCATTCTGGGGTCTCTGGTAAGGAGACCTGCCTTCTTGAGGACAGTTCTGTAATTAGGGTCTATCTTGAGCATAGCTCTTGCAAGACCGTGGCGGATAGCGCCTGCCTGACCGGTAACGCCGCCGCCGACAACGGTGGCAACGATGTCAAACTTGCCGAGGGTCTCGGTAAGCTGCATGGGCTGACGAACGATGAGTTTAAGAGTCTCGAGACCGAAATAGTCGTCGATATCTCTGTTGTTAATGGTTATATTTCCGGTGCCTTCGTAAACTCTAACTCTGGCGACGGACTGCTTTCTTCTGCCGGTGCCGTAAAAATACGGTTTCTTGGATTCGTACATCTCATCGTCCTCCTTAGTCTATATTGTATACTTCGGGCTTCTGAGCAGCATGAGGATGCTCGGAGCCGGAGTAAACATGCAGACGGCGGAATGCGCTGCGTCCGATAACGTTATCGGGGAGCATTCTCTTGACTGCGAGTTCGAAAGCGAATTCGGGATTCTCTCTCATAAGGGTCTTGTACTGGATCTCCTTGAGACCGCCGACGTAACCCGTATGATATCTGTAATATTTCTGTTCCAGTTTCTTACCGGTAAGTATCGACTTGTCAGCATTGATAACGACAACAAAGTCGCCGCTGTCAAAGTGAGGAGTAAAGGTAGCCTTATGTTTGCCTCTGAGAAGAACGGCAACTTCGGCAGCAACACGACCCATGGGCTTGTTGGCTGCGTCAACAACGTACCATTTACGTTCGATATTTCCGGCGTTAGCCATAAATGTCGACATGATTTTTCCTCCGTAAAATTCCGTGAATTATTCGTACTTCGTTATTATATCAGAAAAGTCCCGCCTTGTCAATACCTTTTCCGAAATTTTTCAGAGTAATCGGTCTAAAGCTCCGTTTTTCTCGCTTTAACACCCTGTTTGCTCGCGTTTTCACCGCACGCACATAAAAAAATTCAAAATTGATTTTTCTTTCCCACAACGTATGCAGTACGGTAATTGTCGTAAATCACCATTCCCGGACGTGAACCGCCGGGCTTACGGACGTTACGGATCTCGGTGTAGTCCACCGCCACCTTCGCGCCGCTGTCTGCGCCGCTGTTGTCCGCGGCGAGATGAGCCGCAAAATCCAGGGTTGAATCCGGGGGTTTTCTTCCGTCGGTGACGACAACAACGTGGCTGCCGGGATAATCCTTGACGTGAAACCAGATGTCATGCTTATCCGCAATTGAAGTAGTTATTTCATCGTTCTGAACATTATTTTTACCGATCATGACGGTGAATCCGTCGGGAGACACGACCGTAAAAGGGACGAATCTCTCTTTTTTCGGTGCCTTTCTCCCTTTTGCCGCAGCAGGAGCCTTCACATATCCGGAAGCGGCGAGTTCCGCGCGGATCTGACGCAGATCGTCAGCCGTTCCGGCACGGGAAAGCTCATCGAAAACACTGTCCAGATATACAAGTTCCTTTTCTCCCTCCGGGATCTGTTTATTGAGGATTTTTATGGCAGTCTGAGCCTTTTTGTACATCTTGTAGTACCTCTGGGCATTGGCAGAGGGAGTCAGCCTTGCATCCAGCGGCACGGTCTTCTGCTCCGGAGGATCAGCAGTATAATCCGTCAGAACGGCACTGTCCATGCCCTTCCCTATCCGGTACATTTCCGCTATTATCATATCTCCGTACAGGCGGTATATATTTGACTTTTCACAGTCCGCAAGCTCAGCCCTCTGGGCCTCAAGTTTACGGCAAAGCCTTTCCTTATGGGTAGTAAGAAGTTTATGGGTGTCCGAACCGAGACGTCGGGAGTGCTCCTGAGAGGATTTTTCAGCAAAAAACCTGTCCATTGCCGCCGAAAGGGTTTCGGGATGAGAGTCTTTACCCTCACCGTACTGGGTTATGGGCAGACAATAGTATTCCAGAGGTTTATCTCCGTCAAATATCAGACTCGGCGTCCGGCTTCCGTTTTCCGAAGCGTCGTAAAGCCCCTCCAGAAGGTTTATCAGCTTTTCCCGTTCCTGCTGTGAAAAACCGTTCATTGGAGTATCTGTTTCCCCCGTAGCCCTGAAGACAAGCTCCCGGCTCAGCAGCGGAGAAAAACCGAGGAATGTTTCCGTAAGATACTTATCCCCTCTTTTTTCCGATGAAAAATCGGGACTGAACCCCCGTGTCAGCAGGATTTTATCCTGCGATGGCGGAAGCTCGTATCTCAGCCCGGGAAGTATCTGCCGTTTTGAACTTGTGGTGAAATCCACAGGTTTCACCGCATCGGCAATAATTCCGTTACCGTCGGTGAAAATAATATTGCTGTACCGTCCCATGACTTCGATTATCAGTTGCTTGTACACCGTATCGTAAAGCTCCGTGCGACACTCAAAGCGTATGATAAGAACACGCTCCAGTCCGGGTTGTGAAACATCCGTAATCCGGGAGGCTACAAGATGCTTACGCAGGAGCATACAGAAATTCGGAGCAACCGCGGGATTCTCCTTCGCAGAAGAGGTAATATGTACCCGCGCATGGGAAGGATCCGCCGACATCAGCAGGCGGAATCCGGTTTTATTATGTATATTCAATACTATTTCGTCCCGTTCGGGCTGATTTACCTTTTCAACACGCCCGCCGACAAGAGCCTCACGGAGCTCATTGCAGAGCGCCCGCATCATAATGCCGTCAAGTGCCATATTCTTCCTTATTAATAATGTGTCAGATATCCCACCGGTCAACAAATATTTACATTGCTTCGATAATCCCGGTACAGGTCTGGGACATTTCAAATTCTACATCGGGGAACTGATTCTCAAGTTTGGTTTTCAGAAATCTCATAGCGGGGTTTTCGGTCTCAAAATGACCTGCTGCAACGAGATTAATTCCGTACTGCTTTGCTTCGAGCCAGTGGTGGTAACTTGCCTCACCCGTAAGAAGTGTATCCGCCCCTGACATTGCGGCGGCTTCCACCTCACTGCCTCCCGCGCCGCTCACCACGGCAACACGGTGAACTGACCTGCCCGCATCAAAATACTGAACGCATGGCGCGGAAAGAGCCGTTTTCACCTTGGAAACAAAGGCGTAAAGAGTCGAAACAGGCGCAGTCCCGATGCGACCTATGACCGCGGAATCCTCGGGCATCATATCGGAAAGTCCGTCTATACCCGCAAAGTAAGCGAGTATATCACAAACGCCCCCGGGAGCACGGTCAAAATTCGTATGCGCCGAAAGTGCGGCGATATTGAACCGGATAAGAGAGTATACTATGCTGTCTCCGTCAATATTTTTCACGGGAGAAAAGATACAGGGATGATGGGATATTATCAGCCCGCATCTGTTACGGGCAGCCTCCTCCGCAACCTGAGCCGTAATGTCGAGGCATACCATTACCTTGCGGACCTCTCTGTCCATACTTCCGATATTAAGTCCGCTGTTGTCCCAGTCTGCGGCGGTACGGTAAGGTGCGACGGAGTCTATAAATTCATATATACTTCTTATTTTCATTTCAGTATTTCCTTTATGTAAGCCAATTCTGTCTGCGTTTTTTTCCAGACCCCGGCGGAGGTAAACTCGGTCTGTCTTGCGATGGATTCCAGACGTTCCGCAAGAGCTTCAAAATATTCGTATTTTTCGGAATAAGTCTTGGCACGCAAAGCCGTAGAAGCGTAAACAAGGCTCTCATTCCAGTCACAGGGACTGTTTTCCGCCTTGATAACTATGTAAAGCTTTTCACCTTCACGAACTACATCCTCATCGGTTATACTGTAACCGGAGGTATATAAAAACCGGCGGAGTTCGGGAATTTTTGTCATGGGCTGAAAAACGAATCTCCGCTTGTTTGCGGTATTTATTCGGGAAAGGATATTTGCCGTAAGCTCTCCGCCCATGCCGGCTATAACTGCGGTATCCCAATCGTCGGGAACGGAGTCAAAACCGTCGGAAAGAAAGGTCTTGACCTTGTCAGTCATGCCACAGCTTCGGATATACTCCTCCGCCCTGGACAGAGGCCCCTTGCCTACGTCACAGGCATATGCCCTGTCGCATTTACCCCTTCCGATAAGTGTCAGCGGCACAAAAGCATGGTCTGTGCCTATGTCGGCAAGAGTTTTACACTCACCGACATAAGCGCAGACCTTCTCCAGCCTCGGAGTAAGCTTAAACATTCTCTGCGGCGATGTTTATTGCCTCAACAAGCTCGTCCGGATCAACGCCGTGAACGGCACAGGCCTGCTCTATGGTTTCGCCTCTGGCACTGGGGCAGCCCAGGCAGTGCATACCTGCGGCAAGCAGAAGCTCTGCGCTGTCGGGGAATATTCCGAGAACTTCACCGATGGTCATGTCTTTTGTAATAACGATTTTGCTCATTTTCGTAAACCTTTCCTGTTGTTGATTTATCTTATTTCCGGCAAGCTTGCCGCAGCAATGGACTGACCCACGCGCCGGCTGTTCTCGTCGGGAATATGAAGCACTATTGTCCTGCTCAGCACGGGAAACTCTTCCTCAAGGACCTGTTGCGCCTTTTCCAGGATAAGAGTTCCTCCGCTACCGGAAGTCACACGTCCCATGAGAAGAACGTGTTTGATATTGTAAAACTGCGCATAATATGCCAGTTCATAACCGAGATATACGCCTATCGTACGGAATATTTTTTCAGCCCTCGGATCGTTGCGGAGCATAAGTTCCTGCACCGCACGGAGCTTTTCGGCAGGGGTCATATCCCTGTCAAGTTCTATCCCCGAAACGGGCGCAAGACGGATTACAGCATCCTGGGAAAAATACTTGACTCCGCATCCCACATCGCCGGACCATTCATCCACGGCGGCTTCGGGATTGAGATCAACGGGGATAAACGCAAGCTCATTGAGCCATCCGGTAATGTTACCGGCTCCGTCAACATATCCTCCCGCTTCGCTTGTTCCCATGGCTATACCGAGAATATCCGTATCGTCAAGTTCCATTGCCCCCGCAAGAGCGGTAACGTCTCCGTCATTTGCAACACAGACAGGCACGTCTCCTATCTGTTTTGCCACATCTATATACATATTTTTGACGGACTTTTCAAAGTCCTCGTCGCCAACCTTAACGAAAAGAGAGGCAACCATTATCCTGTTATCGATATAAACACCGGCGGAACTCACTCCTATTGCATCCACCCTGGGCATTTTCGATGCTGCGGTTTTCATAGCCTCAAGTATTCCCTGATAGTGATAAGCCGGATCGGAGTTTGTTTTCGGATGCCAGATGACCTCCTCTGAGTATACAGTTTTTCCGTCAACTACCGCGCTGACTTTACGGTCGCTTCCACCGGCATCAAAGCCTATGCGGCAACCGTCAAGATGCCGGCCTACAGCCTCAGATTTCTCAAAGGTCTCCGGTGCGTCGTCAATATGCCTTTTTTCCACGCAGAACGGTCTTTCATACACTCTGCTCATGAATTCCGCATCAAATCTTCTTTTTCCGTCCGGACTGTAATCTGCGGCAATCCTGTCGGCAATAGCAGAAGAACCTGCAATAATTATCTTATAACCGCCTTTTGCCCAGAGAAGAGTCTTTACAATGCGTTCGGCATAAACATAGTTTTCCTCGTCGTGTCCCGTATTATCCTCAAAAACTTTTGTACGGTACGCGGAAATATATCCGTTGTTGCGCTCAATGCCTATTACCAGGCTTCGTCCCCCGTCCCTGTCCACCCGTTTTATAAACTCACGGCAAAACACGGACATGGGGGCAAAATCCGCATCAAGTTCGGCTTTTACTTTAAGTTCCATGTATCCTTTTCCTTTGCTCAGTGTGTGACGGTTACCTTCTGCAGTCCTCTGGGTGCATCAGGGTTTCTTCCCTTGACCTCCGCAAGATTTGCGGCAAAAAGCTGTGCGAATATGGCAAAGTAGAAGGAGGCGATCATATCTTCCTTGTATGCGCAGGGAATCTTGAAACCTTCTATTCCCTGAGCAAGCAGTTCATCATCATCGGATACCATGAATATATCCGCGCCCGCTCCCTGGAGCTTTCTTATCATTTCCATGGTGTCGTTTTTAACCGGACCGTCGGACATATAGACGAATACCGGGGTTCCCTCGCTGATCATGGCGAAAGGACCATGGTGGAAGTCCGAGATGGGATAAGCCTTTGCCCGGACGTAATTTGTCTCCTGGATTTTCAGTGTGGCTTCAAGGGCAATAGGATAATTTATACCTCTGGAAAGAACAAATGCCTCATCCATGAAACGGTATCTGCGGGCGATCTCCGCAATGGTCTCATCCTGAAGAATTATATTGCACATCTGCTCGGGAACCTTTGCGAGCATATCGAGAATATCCTTTCTTCCCGCCCATTTGGCGGCAAGATGAGCCATAAGGTAAAGTTCTGTACCGAAGGTTTTGGTTGCGGCGACACTCTTTTCCACTCCGGCGTCGCAGTACAGATGGTAGTCCGCCGCACCGGCAAGCAGAGAGCCCTCGGTGTTTGTCACGGTCACGGTAAGAGCGCCGCTCTTCTTTGCCATGGAGATATACTCCGCAACGTCTGCCGCAGCTCCGGACTGGGAAATGCCGATAACAAGCATATCAGACATATCTATATCTGCGCCATACAGAGTCACAACGGAGCAGGCCGCAAGCCCTACGGGGATCCCCACGAGCTTTTCTATTATATATTTGCCGTAAATACCCGCATGATCGGATGTGCCGCGGGCGGCGACTATAACGTTGCGTATTTTGCGGGAAGTGAGATCCGCAACAAGTCTGTCAAAGGTTTCGGCATTGGTTTTGATGCATTTTTCCATGACCTTCGGTTCTTCGAAGATCTCCTGTTTCATAAGTGTCATTATTACTATCTCTCCTTGAAAGATTATTTACTTTTTGAGTATCGTTGCCACAATAACCCCGATGATTATAAGCACCAGTATCACCGTGATTATTATAACGCCTCTTATAAGTCCGTCCCAGATATCCGAACTCGTGTTTCCGGGATCGGTCGCAGGTTCAGTCGCGGCAGTGGGGTCAATGCCCTTCTCCTGTATCTGCTGTATCTGTTCTGAGGTCAGAGCGCTGTCGGATATGTATATCTCGTCGATAACACCCTTGAAAAGGGCTTCACCTTTGACACCGGATCTTCCCACATAGCAGAAATTCGGCTTTATATCGGAAATGGAAGAGAAAACATAAGTTTTACCGACTTCCGCCCCGTTAACATACAACCGGACTATTCCGTTGGAAAAAACCACGGTAGCCCTTACCCATGACCCTACGGCATTGACACCGGTGGTAATGGTATTTTCCGTCACTCCGTCATATATCCGCAGACAAAGCCCGGAAAGTCCGTCTCCCATCTCAAGTCTTACATAAGCCGTGGGAGCGGCTATGGACGAAGCCTTTGCGGAAAAGTCAAAGAGTTTCTGTGTAGTGCCGTTTGCAGGTCCGTTCCATTTATATGCCACTGAAATACTCATTTCGGAGGCATTGTCAAGGATTCCTTTGGGATAACGGATGTAAGAGGATATACCGTCCAGGGTAAGCCCGTAATTTATGATACCCTGTGAAAGGCTGGGATTGCGGACGGTGGCGGAAACGGCATTGTTTACATCCTTTCCGATGAAAGAAGAAACGTCAAATGTGGTTCCCACAAAACCGTTGATTATGGCGGAGGAAGCGAACTTATCCTCAAGAAGGTCGCTTTCATCGGGCACTACATCATGATCCCCGGGATCGTCCTTTCCGTGATCCGGAATGACTTCACTGACATATGTATCAATTCCGTAGGAGCGGAGCTTTGGTATCTCGGTATCCGCCAGAGCGGTGGAATCTATGTAGATCTCATCGATTATAAAACGGCTTCCGTCATAGGTGCTGACCCCGGTAAGAATCTTCAGATCCGTCAGGGCAAGTACAGACAGCGGATATCCTGTCTCCACCGTTGTCGAGACCTTGCCGTCAATGTATACAGTGACCTTTCCGGTCTTATCGTACGTCAGAGCCACATAACACCAGCGGTTGTTCACCCTTGAAAGAGATGACGAGATCTTTGAGACCTCCTGAGGTACGGGACGGGCAAAGGGATCGTACTCGTAAGTTTCCTCTCCTGTATACGCGTCCACATATTTGTACGAAGTTCCCACAGCAATGTACGCTTCGGAAGAAAACGGCGCAAACACAAGATATCCGGCGCCGCTGAAATCGAGGACCTTTATTTCAGTGTCATTATAGTATTCCGATTCTTTATCCACATCACGGTACACCCACATACCTATGGTGAATTCGGAAGCAGAGTGAAGCATGTCCCGGTTAAGCTTCATGTATTCGGACGGGACGACATCTACTCTCCGGGTCAGACCGTAACCGGTACTTCCGCCGAACTTTGACGTATCGATCCTGTTGACCGCATAAACGTTCACCGTAGCGGGAGCCAGGCGGTTTGAGTCCCTGGTTATATCAATAGACTTATCAAAACAATATGCCACCCAGTTGAATTTCAGTCCGTCATCTCCCGGAGTGGGAATATACGGCTCGGTAGGTCTCGTGGGATCAGAAGGATCATACGGGTTTGTTGGCTGAGTCGGATCAGCCGTCCCGGAATGTTCGGTAACAGGAACCCCACGATAGACCAGAAAATCCTTTATGGACATGGAATACAGCTTTGATATGTCAGTGTCACTCCGGGCTGAGTTGGATATATACAGATCGTCAACACTGAAATTCGGCATATGAGCGAAAAGAGGAGAAAGATTGTCAAGTGCGGCGGAAGTGTTCACCGCATCCGTGACCTTTCCGTCTTTGTACAGGCTGAGACGGCTCATAGGGGTTGCATACCGGAAAACAAAGGATATCATGACCCAGCGCGCATTTTTTCCTACGGCATCAGCCATATCCGCATACAGAACTTCCGTGACCGATCCGTCAAAAAACGTGAGACAGACTTTTTTCTTGGCACTCAGATACTCAAGGGTAAGATACGGTGACGAAACCGTTCCGGAACCCGCATTGAAAAGCTTGCCGTCCACGTCCTCGGAAATCAGGAAACGGGCAGAAAATGTCACTTCAATATTACTGCGGAACATCCTGGAAAAGAGCCCTATTGACGAGGAAACGGCAGTCCCCGTATATCCCCTTACGGGATTCATCGGGTCATATGACTGTTCCACAAGGGAATACTTTCCCGCAAGATCCCACGTCAGGTCGGAAACGGAGTTGAAGTCATATCCGCACTCATAATCCGCCGCGGCGTGTCCGGCGAAGGGAAGAAAAACGACAAGCAACACCGCAACCGCGATTACGGAGGCTGCTATACGATGAATGTGTTTTATTCTCATTCGATGACCTCCTCCGTCATTTCCTCAAGCATCTGCGGGTACATCATCTCCATTGTGATACCTTCGGTAAGCTCTCCGGTCTCCTCATATATCTGACGCGCGATGGAAATGCGTTTATCAAGATCCTGCTGCTGGAGCAGTTCCGAGGGCGAAAGCAGTCCCGCCGGTTTCGCCTGACCTTCTGTTATATCCACCTGCTGGTCATAGGAAAGGAACTTGAAAGTATAAGGATGGGGCATTTCCCCTGCGGCATGGGTAGAGCAGAGGCAGTTGGTGTAACGCGCCTTCTTTCTGTTTGAAAGCGTCGGATATTCGCCTTCGGGTAACATATAGGTATAGACCGGCAGAAGGGAATCGTTGTACAGCACCTGTGTCGGAGACAGAGGCGGACAGATATACTCGGAATCCTTCACATAAACATACGCATTGGGGAAACTGCGGGAGCAGTCCCTGAAAGTCGCAAGATATGCGGAGGGGCAATTCTCATGTGCTATCTGCCCGGATTCGGAGCAGACATATATCTGATGGTGAACGGAGCAGGTCTCCGTGGGCTGTGTTCCCTGTTTGAAAATACCCGTCTTTACACAGGAACCCAGAGGATCCGTGGAGCAGTAAGGACCGGGAGCCATTCCGCTGACACTGCAATAAGTCGCGGTAACAAGCCCGTCGGGAACTTCAAACTCCGCCTCGGTTATATTGCGGAGTTCATGTGCTTTGAGCATAACGTCATGCCACATACGGATGTGCTCGGTATTGTCATTGGCTCCGTTATTGTCATACCCCCACCAGATACCGCCGAGATAATACGGCGTATACCCGATAAACCACCTGTCGTTGAAACTTGAGGTCGTTCCCGATTTTCCGGCGGTGGCAATGGGTTTGAGGTTTGCCACCTTGCTCGAACCGACGGTTGTGGCACGTTTCAGGATATCGGTCATGATATACGAAGTCTGGGGAGAAAACACGATGCTTCTGTCCACATCGTTTTCGAGGACGGTCTTGCCGTCATAAGTTTCCACACGGGTAACGCAACGGGCGGCGGAGTATATTCCGCCGTTAGCATAAACGGTGTAGGCAGCGGTAAGCTCCTGAAGGGTAAGTCCTTTTGAAAGGGATCCCACTGACAGGGGCGCAAGATACTTATCCGACTCAAGCAGATTGTCAAGCCGGAGCATATTCTTGGCGAATTCAAAACTCTTGTCTATTCCTACCATCTGAAGCACTTTCATGGCAGGTGTATTGTAGGAGTTCGAAAGAGCGACTTTTATATCTATAAGTCCGTTATAGGTGCTGTCATAGTTTGACGGATAAGGCTTATAAGAAGTATACGTCTTTCCGGAAGTCTTATCCCTTACCACATTCTCCGACACGTACAGGGGCGTGTCGTCAATAGCGGAGGCCGCGGTTATCATATTCTCCTCTATCGCAAGTCCGTAGACCGTAAGAGGTTTGATGGAAGAACCCACCTGGCGCAGAGTCTGTGTAGCCCTGTTCAGGGAAAGACTTCCGTCCTTCTTACCCCTTCCGCCGATAATTCCCAGAACATTACCCGTGGTGGGATCGAGTATCTCCATGGCGACCTGAGGCTGTTCTTCTCCCTCAAGTTCGGGATAGTTGTCCTCGTTTTCGAAATACTCCTCCATCATGGACTGGATATCCGGGTCAACGGTGGTATAAATGCGGAGACCTGAATTGTATATATAATCCACGGCTTCGCTCCGGCTGAACCCTTTCTGATCCCTGAGCTCAGACACAAGCCACTCAAAGACCGTATCGGTAAAATATGAGTAGACTTTTGTGTTTTTCGTGCCGGAAGATTTGTCCGCAAGCACAAGCTCGGTGTTTTTTGCCTGCTCATACTCCTCCAGGGATATTTTTCCCTGGTCATACATGAACCGTAGAACAACGTCACGTCTGTTCTTGTTGTTTTCAGGTTTCAGGTACGGATCGTACTTGCTCGGCGCATTTGTAACCGAGATAAGCGCAGCACATTCCGTGAGGTTGAGTTCCGACACATCTTTGCCGAAAAAGTATTTTGCCGCCGTACCCACGCCCTTATCCTCGCCGTGAAAAGGAATGACATTCAGATAATACTCGAGTATCTGATCCTTTTCATATTTGCGCTCAATGTACAGCGCGCGGAGTATCTCCCGGAATTTACGTTCTATTCCGTCCCATCCGCTGGTGGCATTGTCTTTTGTTATATTTTTAATCAGCTGCTGGGTAAGGGTCGAACCGCCACCGCCGGAACCTATTCCCGAAACACCGAATTTGTTCAGCACATACCCAATCGTGGCGGAAGCCGTACGGATCGGGTCTATACCCTTATGCTGATAAAATCTCTTATCCTCTATTGCCACGGTCGCGTCAAGCAGATACTGGGGCATATCCGTAACGGAAGTCCAGATACGGTTTGAGTCCTTGAATATCTCATCGTAAACAACCACCGTACCATCGGACTTTGTTGCCAGCAACTGAGTGGTATAGGAAAGTTCAAGATTAGCCAGGGTCGCGTCAAGCTCGGGATCAGTAAAAGAATAGACCATGGTAAAGCCTACCCCTGCGGCAACGGTGACAACAATCCCTCCGGCAAGGATCCAGAAAAGTATAAAAGAACCTATACCGCCGAGAAGCCTGACAAAAAACGGCCTCTTTTTGCGGTATCTGTCAGGGTATTTTTCCCAGAGAGGACGCATATCCTCCTCGCTCTGAGCCTTTGTCGCCTTATACTTACGGTCTGCAGCGTCAAGAACAGCGTCATGACGCGCCTGTTTCTCGGCGCGCTTGGCGGCTATTCTTCTTTTTCTGACCCTGGAGGGAAACAGTTTGTCCAGGAAATCACTTACCGGCTGAAAAAGCGCTACGGCACCCTTCCCGCCCCGATTTTTTTTATTAACGGTGTTTCTCAATCCGATCTTCTCCTGCGCAGAACACGGCGCAAAACATACAAACTCAAAGGCGATACCGGCCTTTTCCCGAGAAAAGAACCGACACCGTCGACTGTAATATTTCAACCTATATTATACACTATTATTTCCGTTTTTTCAAGTCTTTTTTGAAAATACCATAAATTTTAAAAAAATTTTCCCCGGTTTTACGGGAAAAATCAGAAACATAAGATACCCAGCCCGGCTTTACCCGGAGAAAAAGAAAAAATTGCTACAATTGTGACTCATAAACCGGGATTATTTTATTAAATTTTGAGGTAAACTGTAATTAAAGCAAAACAGGTGTGGAATCCGCCGGAAAAACGAAGAAAGGAATCCGTATATGAACGGCTACGATCAGAATAACAGCAATCAGGTAATCTATGTCCGCCAGAAAAGCAACCGCCCGGCAATTATCGTCAGTGTGGTATGTCTGGTGCTTTGCGCCGCACTTCTTGTATCTGCCATTGCGGTGGGAACGTATTGTGTACAACAGGTGAACACGGGCAAAACGGAACTGAAATCCGGAGAGGAGTATGAGGCGACCATAGAGTCCCTCAACAGTCAGATAAAAAACCTGACGACCCAGCTTTCCGGAATACAGAGACAGACAGCGGGGACGACCCCTGTTACGGAAACGGTAGACCTTACCTCCACTGCGGCTCTGGCGCGTCAGAGTGTGGTATGCGTCACGGTCACTATTCCTTCAAAAACTTACCAATTCGGTTTTTACACCTATCAGTCCGGAGGCGGGTATTCCACCGGATCGGGGGTTATCCTGACAGAAGACGGATATATAGTCACCAATTATCACGTCGTTTCGTATTATGATGAGTACGAAAACGTGACCATTGACGTAACCTTTGCCGACGGGACGACGGCTGAGGCCACCCTGGTAGGCGGAGACAAGAGTAACGACCTTGCGGTACTGAAGGTCGACGCCTCAACTCTCAATCTTACAACCGCGGTATTCGGAGACAGCGACGCACTGCTTATGGGACAAACCGTCATTGCAGTGGGAAATCCCCTCGGAATAGAATTCGCCGGAACCGTTACCACAGGTATAGTCAGCGCCCTTGACCGTATGGTCAGTGAAGAAAACACCTCCGAAAAACTGATCCAGACCGATGCAGCCATAAACCCCGGAAACTCCGGAGGCGGACTTTTTACCGCAGACGGCAAACTGGTGGGGATCACATCCTCAAAAATCGTGGACACGGACGTTGAGGGAATCGGCTTTGCCATCCCGATAAACTATGCCGCGCCCATACTCAACGACCTTATAGAATACGGATACGTCAAAGGACGTCCCGCCACGGGAATTTCGGGAGAAACTCTTTCGGCATCCGTTGCCCGCAGGTATGGTCTGCCGGCAGGGATCGTTGTCACATCGGTGGCATCCGGCAGCGGCGCCGAACAGGCCGGAATCAAGATAAACGACATAATCACAGAGGTCAACGGCGTTGCGGTAACAAAAATGTCCGATATTCAGTCTGTAGATAATTCCTTTGCGGTGGGAAGCACTATAGACGTGACATATTACCGTAACGGACAGTATCACAAAGTACAGCTTCTGCTCATGGAAGACAGAGGAAGGTGATCCGGCTGAAGGTCCGTTTACCGTCTTTCCGATGAGCACCCTTTATTCGCAGTATTCCGGGAAAATTTCCGTTTCCAGAAAAGTTTTCCGCATATATTGCGGAGACCCCCCGATCGCCGTAGCAGGCATCGGGGGGTTCTTTCATCTTTCAGAAAACAGAACTACTTGGAAGGAGCTCTTTCGTCTCCGAGGAAAAATACGGCAACGGTTCCGGGACCGCTGTGGGACCCGACTATCGTACCGATATCAAAGATTCTGATCTTTCCGGCCAGGTTGGGAAACTTTTCTTCAATGACTGATCTCAGTTCCTCCGCATCGGAAAGACAGTTGGAATTGCATATAAAGCACTTACCGTTGTAATCCGTACCTCCCTGGGCGTGTTCGGTCATAACCTTAACCGTTTCGGCAATAGCCCTCTTCTTTCCCCGGACCTTATCGTAAGCGATTATGCGTCCCTCGTCGTTGAGTCTCATAAGCGGACATATCCCGAGGATGGCGGCAACGGTAGCCGCCGCACCGGAAATGCGTCCTCCACGGCGGAAATGCTGAAGATCCGTGCTAAAAAACTGATGATGTACTTTTTTGCGGTTCTCCAGTACCCACTGCTCAATCTGCTCCATACTCTGCCCACTGTCGCACATATCCGCAGCATAATCCACGATCATACCGTATCCCGAGGATGAACAGGTGGTATCAACCACGATTATTTTCCTGTCCGGATACTTTTCACGGAGCTGTTCCGCGGCGGCAACGGCATTGTTGACCGAAGGCGTCATGCCCGAACCGAAGGCAAGATGAAGCACATTCCCCTTCTGCAGCAGTCCGTCAAAGAATTCCACATACTGAAACTCGTTGATCTGTGATGTACTGGGAAGCTTGCCCTCCGAGATGAATCTGTAGAACTGAGGCAGAGCTTCGGGATCCCGTCCCATATCGTCGACGTAGGCTTTGCCGTCAACGGTGTATGAATAAAAAATAACCGGAATGTCTCTTCCGTTCACGTAATCGTAAGGCAAGTCGACAGTGGACTCGCAGGAAAGTATAAAGTCTTTTGTCATTACAGTTCTGTCCTTTCTTAACTCCGTATCGTCTTTTCCGGAACATTTTCCGTCTCCTACAGTATACACCGCATGCGGTTATTTGTAAAGAAACTTCTGAATATTGCGTGTATACTGTTATTCTATATATTATCTACCGACCGTTTACCCTTCTCTACCGTCAGGCCACCCACCTCTACCGTCAGTAGTTTTTCCCGTAGTATCAGGCTTTTCCGAACCATATATTACCATAAGAACCCCAGAGTCATGAAACACACAACCGGGGTCTTTACAAGAATTCCGGACAGCCGTTGTACCGGATACATATACGCATAACAAAAAAGACAAAGGACTATGAAGCGTTTCATAGTCCTTTATGTTTGTTTCGGTAACAGTCAGTTATGCCGTAACATTCCGCCGAGCAGAGCCCCGGAAATCATTCGGAAAGGTTCTCAGGCTGTTCTGTATCCCCGGAATCTTCCTCCGCAGAAGTTTCCCCGGCAGCAGGACAGCAACAGCAATTCCCGTCGCATTCATCATCTTCCTTTTCAAGGGAAAGATAGTCAGCGTCCACATATACACCGTTTTCTGAAGAAGAATCAGGAGAGCCCTCGGGACAGTCCTTGCACGCTTCGTTTTCAGCGTTATTCTTAGCCTGCTTCAGATACTGCAAGCCCTTGTATGCGGCAAAAGCAACGCCGGCAAGAGCCGCCGCGGAAGCTGCGCCGATAATGATCTTGTAAACAGTTTTCATCCGTCCGTTTCCTTTCAGATACACCAATCGCCCGTAGGCTTTTATGTTTTAATTATACTACCCGTCCGGCTGTTTGTCAACCGATTTGAAAAATTTACCGAAGATATTTTGATTTTATACCTATTGTGCCTCATTTTTCATGTATTATTCCGTACCGTTTTTGTTCATACAGCCCGGATTTTCCTATTTCGGCAAAGACTGCGGTATAACTGAAAATACTATTGACAATATGGCTGTTTTGTGGTATAATTGTGCCAAATGTGACAAATGTATCAATTATTCCGGTGACTGAAATGTTCAGAAAACGAAGCAAGCAGACAAAAAGAACCCGAAAATGGATCTTTAACGCCACTATGAAACTGTTGGGCAAAAAGCCCTATGACGAGATAAAAATTGCGAATATAACCGACGAAGCCGGCGTTGCCCGGCAGTCATTCTACCGCAATTTCGACAGCAAGGATGACATTCTCCGCAAATATATCGAGGATATGGTGGAAGAATATATCGTTGCGCTTCAGAAAGAATGTAAAGAAAAAGGCTTTGATGCCGCGGCTCTTTACCGGCTGTTCTTTTCAATGATGCAGCAAAACCGGGAAGAACTGCTGACTATGAAAAACGCATCCCTGATGCAGATATTCTACTGGGCGGTGAGCTGCTACGCAAAGGATGCGGAGGACCACATTCCGATGGAAGCGGACTCCAGGGTAAAGTATCAGCTGGGAGGCATAGTCACCCTTGCGGTGGACTGGATAAACTCGGGAATGACCCTTTCGGCGGAAGAGATGGCTGACAGAGTCGGACAGCTGACGGAAAAGTTTGACGAAGACCATTCCTTGCTGAGACTTCTGGCTCAAATAGATTTTGACGGGACGGGGATACAGGAAAATGAGTGAACAATACAAGAGAAAACGCGGTGACCGCCGCGACGGAAGACGTATAACGGACGGGGACTCCATGCACAATTTCACCCCCTATCTTCTTCCGAACCGTACGGACAATGAAGCGGTGGCTGTGGAAAAAATAGACCTGACTCAGGCAACGGCATACATTGACGCCAAGAACCGGGAGAATCCGGAGTTCAAATATACCCTGTTTCATTTCATTACTGCGGCCTTCGCAAAGGTTATTACTCTTCGTCCGAAAATGAACCGTTTTATCATCGGACGGAGGACCTACGAGCGCAATGAAATATCATTCGCTTTTGTGGTAAAGAAAAAGTTCACCGATGACGGAAGAGAAGCCCTTGCGATACTGCGGACCGACCGTGACAGCGACGAACCCATAATAAAACAGATACACGACAAGATATGCAAATTCGTCTACGGAGTCCGGAAAGAGGACAAATCCGACGGCTCCACGGACGTTATGGATATAATCACCAAATTTCCCCGGTGGCTTCTGCAACTGTTTACGAACATAATCTTCAGGCTGGACTTTCACGGACATCTGCCCCAGGCGCTGTCCGATGTTGACCCTTACGCCTGCACCATGTTCATATCCAATCTGGGAAGCATAAAGATGAGTGCAAGCTATCACCATCTTACAAACTGGGGAACCAATTCCATATTCCTTGTTATCGGAGAAAAACATAAGGAACCGTTTTTCGAGGATGACGGAAGTTATGAGATGAGAGACAGCCTCAATCTGGGAATAACCATAGACGAACGCATTGCGGACGGGGTATATTTTGCAAAAAGCATTCGCCTGGTAAAGTATATTTTTGCACATCCGGAATTACTTGATGCTCCCGCATTGGAACCCATAGACATGAAGGATATATAACGACACATTGTCGGAGGATATGAAGAAATGGAAGAAATAAAAGCGCCATGGCTGGACAGTTACGGAGACGTTCCGTTCCACCTGGATTACAGCGACAGGACCATGTACGGAGAAGTTCTCTGCACGGCGGAACGGTACCCGAAGCTTAACGCTCTGTCCTTTATGGGAAGAAACATAAGCTATGCTGACATGATAAAGAACACGGACATTGTCGCACGGGCTTTTGTTGCGGCAGGGATACGGGAAAACGACCACGTCACAGTGTGTATGCCCAACGTTCCGCAGACTGTGTACTGCCTGTATGCTCTCAACAAGATCGGAGCCGTTGCGTCGATGATCCATCCCCTTTCGGCTGAGGGAGAAATCGATTTTTACCTCCGTACCGCAGAAAGCAAATGCGCGGTGACTCTGGATCAGTTCTACACGAAGTTCATCAACGTGAGAAAAAAGTATCACCTGGAAAAACTCGTGATCACAAGCGTTGCCGATGAGCTCAGCCCCGTGAAGGCAATGGCGTTCAGAATCGCCTCAAAGAATCCTAAAGTTCCGGCGGAAGATAAGGAAACCGTACTCTGGAAGGACTTCATCCGCGCGGGCAAAGAGATTCCCGAAGTGCCCGTATGCAATAAAAAAGGAACGGATCCGGCAGTCATACTCTTCTCCGGCGGAACCACCGGCACGACCAAGGGAATAATGCTTTCGAATCTTAATTTCAATGCCCTGGGCAAGCAGACCATAACCATGGCAAATAACTTTAAACCCGGAATGAGTATGCTTGCGGCTATGCCCATGTTCCACGGTTTCGGACTTGGAGTGTGCGTACACTCGATGCTTATTTCCGGAGGCAGGAGCATCCTTGTTCCCAGATTCAACGTCAAAAGTTACGGAAAACTGCTGAAAACGGAGAAGCCCAATTACATCGCCGGTGTGCCCACACTTTACGAAGCAATAACCCGTAACCCGAATATGGACGGAGTGGATCTGAGCTGCCTCAGGGGAGTATTTTCCGGCGGCGACAGCCTCTCAATAGAGCTTAAAAAGAAATTTGACAGATTCCTTGCGGAGCATCAAGCCACCGTCCGGGTCAGAGAAGGCTACGGTACAACGGAATGCGTCACCGCAAGTTGCCTTACCCCGTACAACAAGGAAAAGGAAGGCAGTATCGGCCTTCCCTACCCCGACACCTACTACAAAATCTGCGCTGTGGGAACGAACACGGAAGTTCCCTACGGCGAGGAGGGCGAAATATGTCTCTCCGGCCCTACGGTCATGCTGGGCTACATGAATAACGAGAAAGAAACTGCGGACACGCTCAAACTTCATGACGACGGCAGGATATGGCTTCACACCGGGGATCTGGGACTGATGGATAAAGAAGGATTCATCTATTTCAAACAGCGCATAAAGCGCATGATAGTTACCAGCGGATACAATGTATATCCGTCTCAGCTTGAAAATATCCTTGATGCCCATGAAGCGGTCATGATGAGCTGTGTCATCGGAGTGAAAGATCCGTACAAAATGCAGAAAGTCAAGGCATTCGTTGTTGTAAAAGACGGATATACCGCCGACGATCAGCTTAAAGAAAGTATCATGGAGCACTGCCGGAAGCATATTGCAAAATACGCAATGCCCTATGATATTGAATTCAGGACAGAATTGCCCAAAACTCTGGTGGGAAAGGTCGCCTATACCGTCCTTGAAAAGGAAGAAGCCGAAAAGCAGACCGCCTGAAAAACCGTGTTGCAGAAATCATAACATATACAAAACCCCTTCACGCGAGTGAAGGGGTTTTCTTACAGGAAGATAACAAAAGAAATTGATTTCCCGGATCAGGACAACAGAGAAGGAAGAGTTATTGATATCTGCAGAACAGCGGCGAGAACAGTCACGACAATTGTCAGAACAAGAGCAAGCACAAGTCCGCAAAAGAAACTGCGGGCAAAACTGCGGCGGTTGACATTGGAGTTACTGAACGAAAATACGATCAGGGCAATAAGTCCGACGAGAGGCAGACTGAAAAGAATGCTGTAGCCGAAATATGCCCAGGCCGAAAGAGGACGGTATCTTTCGGGAAGCTGGCTGATTTCCTGTTTTTCGAGTTCGGTCATAAGTATCGTTTCTCCTTAAAAATAGTTTCTTATTCACAGTATTCCGCAGCGGCAGTTCCCGCTACGGCGCCGTCGGCGGCGGCAGTGGTGAGCTGTCGGAGAGTCTTACTGCGGCAATCGCCTGCGGCAAAAACCCCCGGAGTCCTTGTGCGGCAGTCTTCCCCCGAAGCGATGTAACCGTATTCGTCAAGATCCACTATATTGGTGAATTTATCGTTCTGGGGTATCTGTCCTACAGCAACAAAAACACCCTGAACGGGTACTTCTTCCGTCTGTCCCGTTTTTTTGTTTTCAACGGTTATCCCCTGGACTCTGTCGGAGCCGTCAAGGCTTTTTACTGTACAGTCAAGCAGAAATTTAACGTTCGCCTTTTCTTTAAGGATGTTTACAAGCCTGTCCTCCCCGCGGAATGTGCCACGGCGATGGACAACATAGACAGCCGAGCAATAGGAAGAAAGATAGATGGCATCCTGCAAAGCTGTGCTTCCCCCGCCAATTACAGCCACGGGCTTATCACGGAAAAAAGCACCGTCGCATACGGCGCAATAGGAAACGCCCTTTCCCACAAGTTCATCCTCCCGGGCAACACCGAGTTTACGGTGTTTCGATCCGGTGGCAAGCACAACAGCCTTACACTCATACTCATTCCAGTCAGTCACAAGTTTCTTGCTGCCGTCCCCGTTTACCGTCACGGACCTGACGGATTCAACCTCTACGGTGACTCCGAGAGCGTTTATCTGCTCCAGCATGGCATCCGCAAGCTCCTGTCCGCTGACGGCAGGTATTCCGGGATAATTCTCAACCTTCGGAGAATAGGATATCTGCCCCCCGAAAGACTCATTTTCAAAAACGCATACACTCTTACCCGCCCTGAGCGCATATATTGCGGCGGTCATTCCGGCAATTCCCGCACCCACAACGGCAACATCGTATTTTTTCACAAAAATCCTCTTTCTGTCAAGTAAAAGCCCGATCGCTCGGGCTTTTACAACTCAATGTATTCTTAAAATCAGGACTTCATGGACTCTATCATCTTCTTGATGTCCCAGGCTCCGACATATTTGGTATACGAACCGTCGGGAGCGGTAACGACAAGAGTCGGCGCCTGCATTATTCCGTAACCTTTGGCCTTATCGGATTCAGCCTCCGCATCGGTTTTCACGAAATCAATTCCGGCATTGGCAAGCATCGCCGCGGCGACCTTGCAGTTAGGGCAGGTCCTTGTGGTGAAAAGCTCGTAAACGGCAGTTGCGGGAGCCTGCGCCACGGCGGTGGCAACAGCGGTTTTTTCACCCATAAGCGCATCGGCATCAACGGTAACGTGAACTCCGGCAGTGCTTCCGCAGCAATTTCCGTCTTCAATGGGTCCGTTATGTGTCAGGTGTGAATTTGCGATATCGTAGACCCTTCTCTGCTTAAACTCCTCAGCCTTACCGTCATTCCAGTTCTGAACAGGTCTGTAGTAGCCGGTGATACGGCTGTATACTTCAGTAGTTTCTCCGCAGACGGGGCATTTATACTTTTCGCCGGGTATATATCCGTGGGTCTTGCAGACGGAATATGTAGGCGAGAGAGTGTAATAAGGAAGCTTGTAGTTCTCGGAAATCTTGCGGACGAGATTTGCCGCAGCCTTCCAATCAGGAAGCTTTTCGCCAAGGAAGGCATGGAACACCGTTCCCGAGGTGTAGAGTGTCTGAAGCTCATCCTGGATATCCAGAGCTTCAAATATATCGGCAGTGTATCCCACGGGCAGGTGAGAAGAATTCGTATAATAGGGAGTTCCGCCGTCCTTCGCAGCAGTCTTTATATCGGGGTAACGCTTTACGTCATGTTTTGCCAGCCGGTAAGAGGTACTCTCAGCCGGGGTAGCCTCAAGATTGAACAGATCTCCGTACTGCTCCTGATAATCGGAAAGTCTGTCTCTCATATGGGTGAGAACCTGCTTGGTAAACTCCTGCGTTTCCGGATGGGTCATATCCTTGCCTATCCACTTGGCATTCAGTCCCGCCTCGTTCATGCCGACAAGACCGATCGTGGAGAAGTGGTTGACAAAGGTTCCCAGATAACGCTTTGTATAGGGATAAAGCCCTTCATTGAGCAGTTTGGTGATAATTTCTCTCTTGATTTTGAGAGAGCGGGCGGCAATATCCATCATCCGGTCAAGACGGTGGTAAAAATCCTTCTCATCGGAAGCAAGATACGCTATACGGGGCATGTTTATGGTAACGACACCCACGGAGCCGGTACTCTCACCGCTTCCGAAGAAGCCGCCGGACTTTTTGCGGAGCTCACGGAGGTCAAGACGGAGACGGCAGCACATACTGCGGACATCGCTGGGCTCCATATCGCTGTTGACGTAGTTGGAGAAATACGGAGTGCCGTACTTGGCGGTCATTTCAAACAGAAGTTTGTTGTTTTCGGTATCGGACCAGTCGAAGTCCCTGGTTATGGAATAGGTCGGTATAGGATACTGGAAGCCTCTGCCGTTTGCGTCGCCTTCGATCATGATCTCTATAAAGGCCTTGTTTACCATGTCCATTTCAGGCTGGCAATCCTTGTATTTGAAATCCATTTCCTTTCCGCCGACGATGCAGTTCTGCTCCGCCAGGTCCGCAGGAACGGTCCAGTCAAGGGTTATATTGGAGAAAGGAGCCTGGGTACCCCAACGGCTGGGGGGATTTACGCCGTAAATGAAGGATTCAAGGCTCTTTTTAACCTGACCGAAGGTAAGGTTATCCGCTCTGACGAAAGGAGCAAGGTATGTGTCGAAGGAGGAGAATGCCTGCGCGCCCGCCCACTCGTTCTGCATTATCCCGAGGAAGTTTACCATCTGGTTGCAGAGAGTCGCAAGGTGACTGGCGGGAGAAGAAGTGATCTTTCCGGGAACACCTCCGAGCCCCTCCTGAATCAACTGTTTGAGAGACCATCCGGCACAGTAACCGGTGAGCATGGAAAGATCGTGAATATGTATATCCGCATTGCGGTGTGCATTTGCGATCTCATCGTCATATATCTCACTGAGCCAGTAACGGGAGGTGATAGCCCCGGAATTGCTCAGGATAAGTCCGCCGACGGAATAGGTAACGGTTGAGTTTTCCTTGACGCGCCAGTCGGTAACCTTTACATAGCTGTCGACGATTTCCTTATAGTCAAGGACCGCGCTCTTCATATCACGCAGCTTTTCGCGCTGACGACGATAAAGTATGTATGCCTTGGCAACATCCGCATAACCCGCCTGGATAAGGACCTGCTCCACGCTGTCCTGAATATCTTCAACGGCAATATTTCCGTCTTTTATCTTGGGTTCAAAATCCGCAGTGACCTTTAACGCAAGAAGATCGATAACGCTGGGGTGGTACTGTTTTTCCTGTGCCTCAAACGCAGAACGGATTGCGGTACTGATCTTTGAGATGTCAAACTCAACCACAGAGCCGTTTCTTTTCTTAACCTGATACAATTCCTTCACCAAATCCTTTCCCTGTCCGTGTTTTATATAAAGCTAATAAACATTACAGTTTTGGACTTCATCCGGAAACAGGGTTTCCGGATTCGCCATTGTTAAAATTATACCATACTCTTTTTCTTTTGTCAAGGACAAACACCACTACATATTGTGGTGCGAAAAATATTTTTTCTATATTAAGTTAGACCCCACGAAGGGCTACCTGACATACGTAAGGCCTTACGGTTTCGGCAAAAACAGCCATTTCTTCAGGTGTAAAGGCTTCGCACTGCTGACCGAGAATATCTCCGGAATCCACAAAGGTCTGCAGAAAGTATCTTTTCGCCCCCCGTATAAGCTCCCCTATCCCGTTGAAATCCTCTTTTTCATGGAGACCTCTGACTACCGTGGTCCGGAACTCGTAATCGACCTGATCCGAAAGAAGAAAGGCAATGCTATCCTTTATTTTTTCCGTATCAATACCCGGGGTTCCCGAAGTGACAGGGTACTTTTCCGGGGTGTTCTTTATATCCATCGCAACATAATCCACAAGGCCGCCCTCAACAAGCCGTTTCAGAAATCCGGGATAGGATCCGTTGGTATCAAGCTTGATAAGAAATCCCATCTGCCTGACCTTTGAAAGAAAAGGCTCAAGCTCCGGATGCATAAGAGGTTCCCCTCCCGTTACCGCAATTCCGTCAAGAACACCTTTTCTTTTCTTCAGCAACGCAAAGACCTCCTCCTCATCAACAGTCTCATCCTGTCCGAGGACGAGGGATGCATTGTGGCAGAACGGGCAACGGAAGTCACATCCGGAAGTAAACAGAGTACAGCATGTCCGGGTGGGAAAATCAAGCAGGGAAAGCTTCTGTATTCCGCTGAATTTCATGTCAGTTCTCCTTTTCCCCGCCGGATCCGGGCTTTTTGTCGATCCGTACAACACCGGAATTAAGTACTATCGCCGCGAGTACGATAAAAATTCCTATAACCTTCAGTGTTCCCATTTCCTGCCCGAGTATCAGCCAACCGGCAAGAGCAGCCACAGCAGGCTCAACGGAAGCGGTCACGGACGCCTTTCCGGGTTCGGTTCCCTCTAGACCCTTGGTATACAGAATATAAGGCAACGCGGCGGAAACCACACCTATTCCTATTACCATGGGCAGGACCCTCACTCCGGTGCCGACAAGTATCCCCACACTGGCCCCGATATCCGAACCGGCGATGAGCATCATGGGAAGAGTTCCTATTGTTCCGAAAATGAAAGTATAAAGGGTGACGGTAAGACTCTTGTATCCCCTGTCAAGGGCAAAACGGCTGAATATGGAATAAGAAGCATACCCCAGACCGGAGGCAAGCCCGCAGAGTATTCCCTCCGCATTGCCGCTGACGCCGCTGCCGATAAGTCCGGTAACAAAACAGCAACCTATTATTGCGATCACAGCGGAGACAGCCTTCACAGGAGTGATCTTTTCCTTGAAAACTATAGCGGAAAGGATCATTACGAACACGGGAGCGGTATACAGAAGGACCGCAGCCATAGCGACATCATCCGTAAGCACGATGCAGCGGAAATAGAAAAGGGTCTGTATCAGCAGGCTTATCATTCCCGTGCAGGCAAAGCACCAGATATCCTTCAGTTTTATTCTGAACAGACTTCTGTCCGCGATCAGCAGAAATATTACAAGGGCAACCGTGGCGCTGACCACACGGATGCCGGTTATCGCGCCGGAATCAAGACCGAGTTTTTTGAAATAATCGACAAAAACGCCCATCAGCCCCCACAGCGTTCCTGCGGCGGCGATGGAAATAAGGCTCAGCACTTCTTTTTTACGGGACATGGCAGTTTTCTTTTTCTTCCTTCTCTTGATTTATTCTTCATCCGTTCCGGAAAGGTTTCCCGCAGCTTTAGTTACGGAGCACCCTATTCCGGCATTGAAACACATGGCAAAACCCGGAGCCTTTCGGAGCAAGGTTCAGCGGGTCTATTTTACCATAAACATACCTTGTTGTCAATCTTCGCCCTGACCGGCACTGCGCAAAAAAATGCGTCAGTACAGGCGTTTCAGTCCGGAAACACATAAATTTCATATAAAGTTCACACGCCAAGGTTTACTTTTATACCATTTAGTGGTATAATCTTAAATATGAAAATCATTTTCAAATTCCCTTTACGGAGGCACGTTTCCAAGGTGAAAAAAACGCTTGTTTCTGCACTTTTACTCGCATTAACCCTCTCTTTGATCTGCACGGGATGCGGGAAAGAGCCAACCGTAAAGGATGACACCTTTACCATAATAACCTCGTCGTTTCCGTCTTTTGATTTTGCCCGTAATATCGCCGGAGACAGGGCTGAAGTGAAAATGCTTCTTTCCCCGGGACAGGAAGCCCACGGATACGAACCTTCCCCGAAGGATATAATAGCCATAAGGAACTGTGATCTGTTTATCTATAACGGCGGAGAAAATGAGGTATGGGTTGAAAAACTTATCGAAGACATACCAGGGCTGTCCGCGATGAAGATGACGGACTGCGTTCCGCTTCTCCGGGAGGAAATCAGTGAAGGAATGCAGACACACGACCACGAAGAGGACGAAGAAAGTCATGACGGTGACTCGGAATTTGAGGAACATGTCTGGCTGAGCCCGAAAAACGCCCTGCTTATATGCGAAGCCATTAAAAACAGGCTTTGCGATGCCGACCCCGAGGGTACGGAAAAATATCTTGAAAACTTCGCATCTTATTCGGAAGAACTGAAGAAGCTTGACGGGCTTTTCACCGAAGTGGTCCGGACATCTCCGGGAAAAACGATCGTAGTCGGCGACAGATTCCCTTTCCTTTACCTGGTCCGGGAGTATGGATTGAATTATTATGCCGCTTTTCCGGGATGTGCCTCGGACACCGAACCGGGAGCCAAGACCGTGGCATTTCTCATTGAAAAGGTCCGTCAGGAAAACATTCCGATCGTATTTTTTATTGAGTTTTCCAACGGCAAAACGGCAAGGGCAATAGCAAGCGAAAGCGGTGCGGAAACGGCGCTTCTCCACTCCTGCCACAATGTTACAAAGGATGAATTTGAATCCGGTGCATCGTATCTGACTCTGATGAGAGCAAATGCGGAAGCGTTGCGCAAAGCACTGGAAAGGAAATAAAATGGCGCTTATTGAATGTAAAGACGTCTGCCTTGCATACGAAGGCAGGACCGTGGTTTCCGATCTCAGTTTTTCGGTAAACTCCGGGGATATGCTGTGTATAATCGGAGAAAACGGCTCAGGTAAAAGCACACTTATAAAAGCCCTTCTCGGACTGATAAAGACTGCGGGGGGAGAAATAACATTTTCCGACGGGCTTCACCGGAACCAGATAGGATACCTGCCCCAGAAAACGGGAATACAAAAGGATTTCCCCGCTTCGGTGGAAGAAGTTGTCCTCTCCGGAACGCTCAACAACCACCGGTTCTGCCCCGTGTACACAAAGACGGACCGGGCCGAGGCGAAAAAGAACATGAAACGGCTCGGGATACTTCCCATATCGGGAAGATCGTACCAGAATCTTTCCGGAGGTCAGCAACAGCGGGTGCTTCTCGCAAGAGCTCTTTGCGCGACAAAGAAACTGCTTCTGCTGGACGAGCCCACCGCAGGGCTTGATCCCATCGTCACGGAGGAAATGTACGACATCATCCGGGACCTGAACCGGAACGACGGCATTACCGTCATAATGGTGACCCACGATATACACGCGGCGATGAAATACGCCACACATATACTGCATCTGAAAGCCTCTCCCCTGTTTTTCGGCTCCGCAAAAGATTACGCGGGAAGCGAAGTGGGAAAAGCTTTTCTTGGGAAAGGCTGTGTACACGACGATGATTGAAGCTCTCCGTCAGATGTTTGCCTTCGATTTCATGCGCAATGCATTGCTTGTAGGTGCGGCGGTCTCTCTTTGCGCGGCTCTGCTGGGTGTCAGCCTTGTACTGAAAAGATATTCAATGATCGGGGACGGACTTTCCCACGTCGGTTTCGGTGCTATGGCAATAGCGGCGGTACTCAACCTTGCACCTCTTGCCGTCGCAGTTCCGGTAGTGATAGCGGCGGCGTTCCTGCTTCTCCGCATAAGTTCTTCGGCAAAAATAAAGGGAGATGCGGCGGTGGCACTGATATCCACCGGGGCGCTGGCGATCGGTGTAATGGCGATTTCCGTGAAAAAGGGAATGAACACCGACGTATATAATTATATGTTCGGCAGTATACTGTCAATGTCGACTTCCGATGTTTACGTAAGTATGTCACTTGCGGCGGCAGTACTGATACTTTTCGTACTGTTCTATCATAAGCTGTTCGCCGTCACGTTTGATGAAACCTTTGCCCGTGCCACAGGAACGAATGCTTCTGCGTACAATGCCCTGCTGGCTCTTCTGACAGCGATAACAATAGTCCTCGGAATGAGAATGATGGGAGCTATGCTTATATCCAGTCTGGTAATCTTCCCCGCCCTGTCGGCGATGCGGGTATGCCGGACTTTCCGCGGCGTTGTCGTCTGCTCGGCAATTATCAGCCTTGTTTGCTTTACGGCAGGAATGACCATCTCCTACCTTTGGGACACCCCCGCAGGTGCGGGTGTTGTCTGCGCAAATATAGCGGCTTTTCTCGCTTTTTCCGCGGTCGGACTTCTCCGTGGCGGAATGAAAAAAAAGAACTGAATGTGACCCAACCGGTCTTTTGACCGTTGAATAATTTTGTGGAGGAAGAAACCATGCTATGTAAAAACTGCGGTACAGATATTCCCGAAAGCGCAAAATTCTGTCCTGTATGCGGCACGGCAGCCGTTGCCGCCGAGGAAAAACAGCCCGAAACAGAGGTTGTCACCGACGTGGTGACGGAACCCGCGGTTGAACAGCCGGAGGCAGCCGCCGAAGCGGTTACAGCAACTGCGACAGAAAAGGAACCGGAGATAATACCTGAACCGGTCGCAGAGATACCGGAAGAAAAAACCGAACCGAAACCTGAACCCAAGCCGGAACCGGTCAGGGATAAAAAACCGGAGACCAAAAAGGAACAGACCTACCGGATACCGGATCCCGAGGTTATCCCGGACAAGAAGTCCCCGTATTACACCCTTTCAGTGGGTCAGTGGTTCTGGACCCTGCTGTTGCTGATGATCCCGGTGGTCAATGTTGTCGTATGGCTTGTGTGGCTTTTCGGAGGTTCCAGATACAGAACAAGAACAAACTTTGTCAGAGGTCAGCTTGTACTGTGGCTCGTTTTCACGGTGCTTACCCTTGCCGCATGTATAGTTCTCATATTTGCTTTCCCCGAAATCTGGGCAACTGTGGTTGATTTCATCAACAGCTACCGCCCAATGCCCCTGACCTGAGCCTTATAAATGAAGAAGAAATACCCCGGAGATCCAGAATCTCCGGGGTATTATTATTTTCATCACGGTATTTCAGGCTATGCTTTTCTTTTCTTCCGCAACTGCTTCGGGGTGGGATTTAATGTATTTGGTCCATTTTATATAACCGTAAGTGGTATTTGTCAGATAGCCGGCCTTGAGTATCAGAAGAATCCACTGTCCGGCCATTATATTGAGTACGATCTCAATAATCGCAACTATGTACCAGGCTATCCATTGCTCGCGGTAACGCAGCAGGATGAACACACCGTTCGCCATTCCCACGGCGCTTGCACAGGCATCAAGATAAAGGGATACATCCCGGACAACGGCATTGTATGACATTATGCCTTCGATTTCTATAAAAGAGAGAAGATAGCCAACCGCAACCGTCCACACGGCGATGCAGGCTATAAGAATAATATCCTGTTTGACGGTAAGTTTACGGACGGCGGTCACCTCATGGTCATCCTTGTCCTTATGCCTGTTCCAGTTGATATAGCTGATTATATCGATGGGTATCCAGAAAAACAGAGTTACGGCACAGGTTGCCCAACGGTATGCGCAGACGATACATATAGCGATCTCCGTGATCTCCACCAGGAGAGAAACAAGGAAATTGTATTTGCTTTGTTTGGAAATAAGCAGCTCGCAGGCAACGTTTGATATTATGTCTATCAGGTACAGTATTGTGATCAGTTTCGGGTTTATCGCAAGTTCCTCGGAATCCTCGGGAAAAATGAAGCTGAAAGCCACCGCGAGGATCACTATTGAGAAAAACCATATTTTTTCGTAAAGGCTGAAATAATTCCAGAGATCTTTGCATCTCTGACCAAAAGTCTTTTTATTGAGTTCCATATTCAAATCCTATCTTATAGTGTCAAGGATCTGCCACGCGCCGTCCAACACCGGACAGTTGCATTTTTCCAATCTCTTACGGGACTGATGACCGTTGCAGAGAAGGATGACGTCCGCATCTATGGCACGGGCGACCTCGTAATCATGTGTTGTGTCCCCTATGAAAAGCTTTTGTCCCGGGGGCGCCCTGTGAGCCCATTTCGTAGCCATTTCCTTTTTGCTTGAAGCATAGATATCATCTCTGCCGCATATTTCGGAAAAATACCCGGAAAGATCTATAAGGTCAAGCTGTCGCAAAAGCATTTCCTTTTCCGAAGCGGAAATAATCACCTGTTCCACATCACGGCTCCGGAAAAACTTAAGCACAGGTTTTACCCCGCGGCACGCGACCGGATTTTCCGCGTCAAGGTAAGCTTTCACCCACTCGTTTGCGACATCGTCAAAACGTTCCCGGGTAAAGTCGAAGCCTACGTCTTTGTAATAATCAATAATCGGAAAGCGGAAAACATCACGGTACTCCCGCTCGGTTTTCACCGGAGGAAGTCCGCGCCGGGACAGGAGGACATTAAGGGCTGTGATCCCGGTGGAAACATCGTCAAGCAACGTTCCGTTGAAATCCCAGATAACATATCTGTAATCCTTCATTTCCGTCCCCCTGAAAAAGCAATATTTGTGACAGTATAACATAAAATCGCCGTCTTTTCAATAACAAAGACGGCGATTTTGCTTTTTTTTCGATTTAATTCATCCGATATATCATAAAATTCAGATATCCGGCGAAGGTGACCCAAAGCAGGTACGGGATCTGCAGATATCCGGTCCAGGGACGTATGGAGGCAAAGGAGAGAATGTTGAGAAGTACCGCAAGCCACAGGAGTATCAGACAGACGAAAGCCGCGAGATAATTGCCTGTTCCGAAAAAAATAATGGTCCAGAGGAAATTCAGCGCCAGCTGAAAAGCATATATCCCGAGAGAATTCCGGCGCAGACGCCGTTTAACCTTCGCCGTGGCAACACCGAAAGCCGAAAAACCCATAAGCAGATACAGAACCGTCCACACTATGGGAAAAACTATCGCCGGAGGTGTGAGGGCCGGTTTTGAGATATCTTCAAATGCCGCCATGCCTCCGGATGTCAGGGCTGCGGCAAGCCCGCCCACTATCAGAGGTATGGTGAGATTGAGAATAAGTATCAGAAGTTTTCTTGTTTTACTTTTCATTTCGGAGCCTCCGCACGGTTTTTTACCTTATTCTATTCTTTTATTGGCACAATATTGCTTTTTTATACCGAAAGAAGCGTAAATTCCGAATTATTTCACAAACTACCACTTGACAAATCACGTTGCGTGATATACAATATTACCAGAATATACTGAATCACTTTTGGGAGCGCTTTCATGACTTTCAATACGAAACTTAAAGCTCTGAGAAAAAAGAACAGAATGACGCAGAAGGATCTTGCGGAAAATCTTGAAGTTGCACTTAGCACGGTGGCAATGTGGGAAACGGCTAACCGGGAGCCCGATATTGCCATGCTGAAAAAAATATCCGACTTTTTTGATATTTCAATTGAGGTCCTGCTTGACGACTCAATGAGCGTGGATGACAGCGGGCAGATATTCATCGGCCAGGGTGAAGTCCGGACGACTTACGATGACCTGCGGGATATCCGCCGGCTGCTGCACGATCGCCCTGAGATGCAGATGCTGTTTTCTGTCACCAAAAACGCCAGCAGAGAAGATATCGAACGCGCCGTAAAGATCATCGAAGCACTTAAGGAATCATCTCAGCAATAATTCTGACCGAAGGGAGCCGCCGCTGCGATTTGAGCGAAATATACATAAGAACCGTCGTCCTGCCTCTCACCGTTCGCGGAGTGACAGTTGTGGACGGAGACGGCAATTACAATGTCTACATCAATTCTCGGCTGTCCAGTGACGAACAAAAACAAACCCTCCTCCACGAGATGACTCATGTTCGCAGAGGGGATTTTGAAAGCTTCGAGGATATAGATGAGCTTGAGAAAGGTCTTCCGTAGAAACAGGTAAAACCCTGTCTGACACAATAACGATACAATAATATGATCAATTCCCCCTGAGCACAGAGTTCTCAGGGGGAATTTCCGTTTTAATTTTCACCTGTCAAATAAAGCTTTGCGGCTTTACAGTGTTCGTGTGTTTATTGGGTTTACCATCTTCCGCCGGGTCTGCCTCCGCCCCCTCCGCCGGGAAAACCTCCACCACCGGGCTGCATTCCACCGCCCATCCCGGATCCGTAGATAAGGTTTGCAAGAGTAACTGTCTGTGTCTGACCGCAGGCGGATACTGTATAGCTTCCGCCCTTTACGAGTCCGGGACAGCTTACAGCAACGCAGTTATACCTTTTATCCGGAGTATAGCTTATAAGAGTGTTGCCGGAAGAGTCTTTCACCGTAACGGGATCGGTGGACCAGGAAGAGAAGGAAAGAAGAATACTGCCCTGGGTCGAACCGTTGCCGAAATTCTGTGCCATTCCGGAGGATCCAGCCGCAACAAGAACGCCTCCTGTTATTGTTGCAGTGCCGTCATAGTCCAGGGCACCGTTTCCGTTATCGGTGGGACCGCTTACATATATCTCGCCGCCGGAAATATACAGATTTTCGTTGGAATCAAGCCCGTCGCCGGATGCGTTGACATATATCACACCTCCGGAAATGTTTATGCTGTAGGAAGATGATGATCCGAACGTATCCCCCGGACGCCAGCCGCCAAAGCCGGACTGATCCGCACCGCCGGCGGCATTTATGCCGTCATCGCTCGCTGTTATACGGACTGTTCCTCCGGAAATGTCAACGGTGGCTCCCTCAAGGCCTTCATAGCTTTCCGTGATATTGATCTCACCGCCGGAAACCGTAACTTTTTCATCAGCGTGTACGCCGTCGTCCCCGGTGCTTAAGGTCAGGTTTCCCCCGCTTATCGTTACGTTTCCGTTGGAATGAATTGCGTCGTCGCAGCTGTCAATAACAAATGTGCCGCCTGTCACCAGGACCTCACCGACCCCTTTCAGCCCCTTTGCACTGGTATCGGAGGATACTTTTCCCCGGCTTCCGCCGCCGGAAACGATGCGGTAATTTCCGCCCGACACGGTAAGGCGGGTCTGGGCCTGAATCCCGTCCTCCCCTGCCGTAAGGTCAAGGTCGGAATTTTCTATATAAACAAATCCGAGGGCTTCATCGGAATCATTTGTGGAACGCAGAGCATCTCCTCCGGAGGTCACCTTCACCGCGGAATCCGTAACGGTGAGACTGTCTTTTCCGTTGATACCGTTGTTTTTTGCCGTCACACTGACTGTACAGGAGGACACTGTGACCGTATCCTTACCCGTAATACCGTTTTTATATGTGCCGTTGACAGTGAGCGACCCGCCTCCAGTAATGGTAAGATCTGCTTTTGAGTACAGACAGGCGTTCGGCTCCTCGTCCTCAGCGGATGACAGCGGATCGGTAAAAGTGTACGAAGAACCGTCGGAAAGGGTGCTGGAGGTTCCCTTCTCAACGATAACGGTCACTGATGCCGCTTTGTATATATAAAGAGGACTGTTGAAACTGCAATTGATATTCACGTTACGGAGTATAAGCGTTACGTCTTTTTTCCTAGCGTCTACGATCACCCTGCCGTCGGAAAGGTTTCCGCTGATCACATATGTCCCCGCTTCGGTTATCGTTACTTCGGATCCGGAAACGGAAACTCCGTTGCCTGAAACAGAAACTGACGAACCCGAAAGAACAATGTCTGTTCTTTCGGAAGAGGACTCTGTCTGTCCTTCCGTCGGAATATCGGTACCGGGCTCTGTGGCGGGATCTTCCTTCTCCGTCGGCTGAATGGTGTCACTTTCGGTCGGAGTCTCCGTTCCCGGCTCGGTAGTTCCTCCGGCAGATGGCTGTGTCGCCTCGTTTTTTATATCCGTTGGAGTTTGCCCGGGTTGAGTCTCCGCGCAGCCGAACAGCATACACACCGACAGCGCAGCGCAGACAAGGATTGAAAAGACCTTTAAAAGAATCCTTTTACTGCTTTTGTTTTTCATTTTCATGAGCCTCCTTTGTTCTTTTGCCGTATCATACCACTCCAAACTAAAAACAACCTAAAGGCTTCCGGATATTTTTCTTTAGCTTCGCTTTAGGTGCGCCGCATATAATATACGTGTGACAGGGAGGTGCCCGATATGGCAGAAAAAATCATACAGTACAGTTTTAAACGGTACGAAAAAAAATATTTTCTTACTCCGGCACAGTATGAAGTATTTACAGAAAAGATACATCCGTACATGTGCCGGGATGAATACGGTCTTACGGAGATCTGCAACATTTATTACGACACTGACGATTGGAGACTTATCCGCGCCTCGATTGAGAAACCGGTATACAAGGAAAAACTCAGGGGCCGCAGTTACGGTACTCCGGGAGACAATGACCGGGTCTTTGTGGAACTTAAGAAAAAATATGCGGATGTGGTCTACAAAAGACGGGTTTCCGTTTCCGCCGGGCAGGCTCCGGGATTTCTCAGGTCGGAAGAAACTCCGGACGGTCTTGGTCAGATAGGAAAGGAAATCGAGTGGTTCAGGGATTTCTGGGGCGTTAACGCAAAGGTGTTTATAGGTTATACCCGTATCGCCTGGAAGGGAACGGAAGACCCGGAGCTGAGAATCACCTTCGACACAGGCCTTCGCTGGAGGGAAACAGATCTTGACCTCCGGGCGGGAGATAAAGGATATCCCCTGTTGGACACCGACCGTATTTTAATGGAAATAAAGATTCCGGGAACCTGCCCGCTGTGGCTGAGCAGACTGCTTTCGGACATGGAAATATTCGGAACATCTTTTTCAAAATATGGAACGTACTATCAAAAATACGTTTTAAATAAAAACGGAATATATACCGGTAAGGAGGCTCTTTTCAGTGCTTGATTCAATAATCAGTTCAACCCTGACTTTTCCCGTATTTCTCATCTGCACCGCAGTATCACTCGTTCTCGGTGCCGCAACAGCTGCCGTAAGTATGTTCAGATCCCGATGCAGCCGGAGTTTTGCCGTATCCCTGGCGATTCTTCCCGCGGTCGTACAGCTTGTGATAATGCTGGTGAACGGCAATGTGGGAGCCGGAGTAGCGGTGGCAGGTGCCTTCGGACTGGTGCGTTTCCGCTCGGCACAGGGAACGGCAAAGGAAATAACAGCCGTTTTTCTTGCCATGGCGATCGGACTGGCAACGGGCATGGGCTATATCTTCGTCGCGACGGTATTCTTTGTTATAATAGCCGGAGTGATACTCCTGCTCAACGCGGTAAACTTCGGACAGAAAAGATCACAGGAGCGTATTCTCAGAATAACTATCCCCGAGAATCTTGATTACGACGGACTCTTTGACGACATCTTCGGAAAATACCTGAAAAAGTGTGCCCTTGACAGGGTAAAGACGTCCAATATGGGAACTCTTTATGAGCTTCAGTACCGGGTAACCTTCTCCGGACAGATGCTTCCGAAGGCATTCTTTGACGATCTGCGCTGCCGCAACGGAAATCTCAACATAGTCCTTGACAGGGAGAACGATTCAGAGATCCTGTAGAGCAGATATTGACATTCTGTCGGCTTTGAAGTATACTTAAACAAAGTGAATCAAAAGGAATGATCGTCATGAGACTACTTATAGCGGAAGATGAGCCGGATCTGGCTGAAGCCCTTGCCGTTTTTTTTGAAAAGAACAGATTTACCGTGGACACGGTGGGAGACGGTTTTTCCGCCTACGAATATGCCTGCTGCGGCGAATACGACGCGATAATCCTCGACGTGATGATGCCGAAAATGGACGGTATCGAGGTTCTCAGAAAGCTCCGTGCGGAAGGAAATCAGACTCCGGTCATGATGCTTACCGCCAAAGCCCGGACAGATGACCGTATTACGGGCTTTGACGCGGGAGCGGACGATTACCTTCCCAAGCCCTTTGAACCGGACGAACTCATAAGCCGTGTCAGGGCAATGCTGCGCCGCAGCGGTGAATACAAACCCACGGTAATGAGTTTCGGGGACATAACCCTTGACACCAACACCGGCGAACTGGTATGCGGAGGGAAATCGGTAAGGCTGAGCGGGAAAGAACTTCAGGTAATGGAGCTCTTTATGCGTTCCCCGAAAATAGTTTTTTCCGCCGAACGGATAATGCAACGGGCATGGGACTGGGACAGCGATGCGGAGATCAATGTGGTATGGGTACATATATCCAATCTGAGAAAAAAGCTCAAAAGCATAGGTTCAGACGTCACTATCCGGGCAAACCGTGGCCTGGGATATATCCTGGAGGCAGAAAATGATTAAAAAACTCAGGCAGAAATTTATACTTATAGCCACCCTTGCCGTCACACTTGTGATGCTTTTGCTGTGCCTGATAGTAAATGTGGCAAATTTCATTTCCGTAGACTCCGGACTCAGGCAGATGCTGACCGTTATCTCCGACAACAGGGGCTCCATACCGCCCATGCCGAAAGATGACCGTCCCCAGGAGAAACGGGAGGGACAGTTCACACCCGAAACACCCTTTTCCACAAGATACTTCGTTCTCAGGTATACCGATGACGGCTCTCTGACTGGGGCTGACCTGGACAAGATCGCCGCGGTGACCGAAGAAGACACGGACACTTTTCTTTCGGAGGCTATTTCCCACGGTAAGGGCTTCGGATATTTTTCGGGGTACAGATATTATGTGCGCCGGGTCGGAGAAAACCGCTGGATGGCAGTATTTCTCGACTGCTACAAAGACATGGCGACCGTAGGCAAAACGGCACTGCTGTCCCTGATAGCAATGGCTGTATGCGTAGGACTGGTATACGTTATAGTGGTACTCTGCTCCCGAAGGGCAATAGATCCGGTAATTCAGAGCTACCAGCGGCAGAAACAGTTCATAACCGATGCCGGACACGAACTTAAAACACCTATCACTGTCATTGCAACGAGCCTTAAAGTATTGGAAATGGAAACGGGAAAACAGAAATGGATAGATAAGGCTCAGGCTCAAACCGAAAAACTCAAGGAGCTTGTGAACTCTCTGGTGTCCCTGTCAAAAATGGACGAAGAGGACTCCCCTCTGCACTTTTCCCCGTTCAATATCAGCGATGCGGTCTCAGAAACGGTTGATTCCTTTTCGGACTTTGCCCGATCCGAAAATCACCGTATAGAAGCGGAAATAGAGCCGGGACTGAAATATACGGGCGACGAATACGCCGTAAGACAGCTTGTTTCCGTGCTTATTGACAATGCCGTAAAGTACTCCGCATCGGAAACTATCCGTTTCAGCCTGAAAAAGCATAAAAAAGGAATTATTATACAAACGGAGAACGGATGCGAAAATCTCCGTCCCCAGGACACAGCCAAGCTCTTTGACCGTTTTTACCGTGCGGACACTGCCAGAACTCCGGGAACCGGGGGCTTCGGCATCGGGCTTTCCCTGGCACGGAGCATTGTCACGGCACATAACGGAGATATCCGTGCCGAACTGCATGACGGTAAAACTCTCACAATAACCGCAAAACTTAAATAATCACCGGGATGAACTTTTCCTTCTGTTTTGTCATAATATGCTAATGGACAGTTTGACTGTCCTTTGATATGCGACAAATACAGGAGGAAATTTTTTATGGCGTCAACCAATACCGGCGGCGGGCAGAACCGCTGCGAAAACCGTGTATGCATCGACGTCAGCCGTGTTTACGACAGCTGCCGTGACCGCGACTGCATGACCGATCTGCGCGTATATGTAAATGCTCAGGCTCAGGCTCTTCTCAACAGTGCGGTGAACGTAAAACCCATTGAGGCAAGAATCATCTGGACCTATATCGACGTGGAAGCCCTTCCCTTTAACCGCGGTTTCTACACCGTCGATATTCACTACTTCTTCCTCTGCACCTTCGATGTATATACCGGAATAGGCAGACCTGTCAGAATTGAAGGTCTCGCAACGGCAGACAAGAAGGTAATTCTTTTCGGCAGTGAAGGCGGAGCAAGCATATTCTCTTCCATTTATGTTCCCTCCAGCGAGGACATAATGCTCGGCAAGCGCACGAATCTGCCCAGAGCAACAGTTGAGGTGGTACAGCCCCTTATTCTCGACGCAAAGATTGTTGAGCCCGGCTGCAACTGCGGATGTTGCTGCTGCGACGTTACCGCCGTTCCCACAGCGGTAAAAGCCGCCTTTGACGGCGATCTTGTGGAAAGCCCCGACTCAAACAGGCTTTTCGCAACCATCGGTGTATTTTCCATAGTAAGACTCATGCGTGACGTACAGATAATCGTACCTTCCTATGATTTCTGCATTCCCGAAAAAGACTGCTGCGGACCAGACGAAAACGATCCGTGCTCCCTCTTCTACAAGATGGAGTTTCCCCAGGATGAGTTCTTCCCGCCCGCCGCAACGGCATGCGACACATCCCCCTGCGAGGGTTAAACCGGCTTTACCGCAAAAGCGCGCGGAGGCTTTGCAGCCCCCGCACGCTTTATATTTTTGGGAGAAATGAAGAAATAATCACTTTAACCGGAAGAACTCTCCGCATTTGGGGCACCGTATGTCTCTGCCCTTCATGGTCCTGGGGATCTGCAGGACTTCCCTGCATCTCGGGCAGGGACGGTACAGTTTGGTTTTTCTGTCACGCCATGCCGCTTTGAGTATGCGGAAAAACTTGAATATCTTCGCCTTTATTCCTGTATATACCAGGTTTTCCTTTCGGCGGGCGTTCAGGTTTTTTGAGAAAAATCTGAAAACAGACCAGGCCAGAAGTGCCAACTCAAGTATCTGAATAATAACGGAATGAATAAAAAAGTTGAGGACGATAAAGACAAGAAGAACTGCAAGGTTGAACTTGTACAATTCGTCGACGCCGTATCTGCCGTACATGAACCGTGCCACACGGTCACGGAATGACGGCTTGCCGCTGTTAGCCAATGTCCGACGCCTCCTTATCATAATCAAACAGTTGCACCTGCGCGGTTTTGCTCTGCTTTGGCTGGGGATAATAATACCGGTTCATGCCGAAAAAGGTACAGGCACGAAGGAGCAAAGACAAAAGCATCTGCAACATCAGAATGACAAAAAATATCTTAAGTCCGGGGAAAAGTACAACTCTCCCCCTTCTCTGCGTATTCTGCTGAGAGGGACCGGTGGTATAGGTATACCAGGTACTGCCGTCGTCACTGCGATATGTGCGGTATGTACGTCCGTAACCGGAATAGGGATTGCCGTAGTTTTGCCGCTGATCTCCCTGATAAGGACTGTAATAGTACCCTCCGTATGGATTTGTACCGTTACCGCTCTGCTGTTGCTGCTGATACGTCTGCTTGCCGCTTCTTATGGCTACGATCTCGTCATAGGCGGCATTGACCTGCTTCATCCTCGCTTCGGCATTTTTATCGCCGGGGTTCAGGTCGGGGTGATATTTTTTCGCCAGAGCTTTATATGCCCGCTTTACCTCGTCGTCGGAAGCATCACTGCTGACTCCGAGTATTTTATAAGGATCGGTCAACTCCGGCTCACCCCTTCTATGATACTGTCATCAGTATACACTTATTTACCGCTTGCGCTGCGACAAAACCGTGAACTTTATATAAGAAAAGGACCCGGATATTTCCGGGTCCTTTTTTTATTTGAATTTCAGTATTCCGAGAAGTCCTCTCTTGAGTATCCGTCCGCCGGCGCTTATAAGCTGTGTCTCGATTTTCGAGCGACGTCTTTCCGCCGCGCGTTCCTTTTTTGCCGCCTTCCGTTCCGCGTCCTTTTCCTTTTTCTTTGCCGCGGCGGCATCTGCCTCCTCTTTATCTTTCCTGAGTTTTTCCTTTTCAGCCTCAAGTTCTTCACGCTGACGCCGGAGCTCCTGACGCTCTGCCTCCTCCGCATTTCTTTTCTGCAGGACCTCGTACGCGCTCTCATTATCCACCGCCCGTTCGTATTTGCCTGCCACAGGGGAAGATGCCATGCAGAACCGGCGTTCCTCTTCCGAGACAGGGCCCATGCGGCTTTCGGGACAGATCATCGCGGTTTTCTGTACAATCTGAGGAATACCATTCCGGTCAAGTGCGGAAACAAGCGCTTCCCCGGTCCCCAGGTTCATGATGACCTCTTCGGAATCAAATGCGGGATTGACCCGGAAGCTTCTGGCGGCGACTCGTACGGATCTCTGCTCCGCCGGGGTATACGCCCGCAAAGCATGCTGGACACGGTTGGAAAGTTGCGCAAGAACTGTATCCGGGATGTCCGACGGGGACTGGGTGACAAAGTAAATTCCCACCCCTTTGGAACGGATAAGCTTTACGGTCTGTTCTATTTTTTCCACGAGTGCCTTGGGCGTGTCGCTGAAAAGGACATGAGCCTCATCGAAAAAGAATACGAGTTTCGGTTTATCACCGTCACCGACCTCCGGCAGCGCCTCAAAAAGCTCAGCCATCAGCCACAGCAGAAACATGGCGTAGAGTTTCGGGTATCTGAAAACCTCCCTGCAATGCAGAACGTTTATATATCCCCTTCCGTCCGGAGCCGTTTTTATCCAGTCGAAGATGTCTATTTCGGGTTCCCCGAAAAACGTTTCGCCGCCCTGCTGTTCAAGTGGAATCAGAGCCCTGGTAATTGCGCCTATGCTTGCCGTTGCCATATTTCCGTATTCCTGGGTGTATTCGGACCTGTGGGCGGAGACATAGTTTATCACCGACCGCAGATCCTTCATATCCGTTATTTTCAGTCCCTTATCGTCGGCAATACGGAAAATTGTAGTCAGTACACCCTGCTGAACCTCTGTCAGACCCAATATCCGGGAAAGAAGTTCCGGTCCTATATCCGACACCGTTGTTCTGACGGGATGACCGCCCTTGCCGTAAATATCGTAAAACACCGTAGGATATCCCCGGAAGCAGAATCTGTCCCTGATTCCGAATTTATCAATACGTTTCTGCATTCCCTCATTATCCGTACCGGGAACACAGATGCCGGACACATCACCCTTGACATCGCACATGAACACGGGAACCCCGGCGGCTGAAAAAGACTCCGCCAGGACCTTCATTGTTACTGTTTTACCGGTACCGCTGGCGCCGGAGATCAGTCCATGCCTGTTACACTGATCAAGATACATATAAACAGGGCTTTTTTCCGCATCGTCGGCAATTCCGAGATATATCTTCCCGTTTTCGTACATAGCTTTACCTCTTGAAGTCTTATGTTTATTCTCCGGCTCCGGAAGCCGGAATATCAATTCATATTGGTTATCGACAAGTTCAGTATATCACATTATTCTCCGTTTGTAAAGCATCCGCAAATAATTTTTCACATAGGAACAAATAACCTGTTGTAAGAAAAATTTCCGATTTTTCCTCTTGCGTTTTCTGTCGGGATATGGTATAATCTGTCCGTAGGTCGGTCACGAAGACCGGCGGTGGAGCAGAAGCTTCCCTGACCCCGGCGAAACACCATAGTACAGTATTAATTTAATTTTATTATTGATGCCAGGAAGGCGTTGTTTTCCCTGAAGGGAAGGCAACGCCGTTTATTTTTGAAAGGAAACTTTATGAAAAACAGAAAAACAGTTAAGAATATCGTATTCTCCGCCATGTGCCTTGCCATTGCTTTTGTCCTGCCCTTCCTCACCGGACAGATACCACAGATCGGAAGTATGCTTTCACCGATGCACATACCGGTCCTGCTCTGCGGCTTTCTCTGCGGCTGGCCCTGGGCTTTGGTTGTCGGCGCCGCGGCTCCTCTGCTCCGTTCACTCGTACTCCATATGCCTCCTATGTACCCCACAGCCTTTTCCATGGCTTTCGAGATGGCAGTTTACGGTGTGGTTGCGGCACTGATGTACAAGGCACTGCCGAAGAAAAAATGGGCGATTTACGTTTCCCTGATCACCGCAATGGTAGCCGGACGTATCGTATGGGGGACCGTGCGTTTCTTCTGCGCCGGGCTCAATCCCGATAAATTCGGACTTTCTGCCTTCTGGACCGGCGCCGTTGCAAATGCGATTCCGGGAATTATCCTCCACATAGTCCTTATCCCCCTGATAGTTATGGCTCTGGAAAAGGCAAAGCTTACGAATAAGGACTGATACGAAACAACCCTTCGGGACGAAACAGAAACGCCCCGGGACCGGCAGCACCGTCACCGGATAAGAGGTATTTCCTCATCATTTTTAGGCTCTTACATTGGAAAAAACAAATCAAAGAGCTTTTCCGATTACAATATATCTGCGGTGAGCCTTACCGCAGAATATTCAGGCAGTAAAAAAGCCCTCCGTTTTGTAACGGAGGGCTTTTTCCGAGTCTTATATCCCGGGGCTGTGTCCGGAAAGGGCCTGTACCCACCGGATTTCGGGCGGTTTCACTTATAATTTCCCCGTAAGATTACTTTTCGATACCGAGATCCCGGATCCATCCGGTCACCGTCTCCCGGTCAGCGTTACTGCCGAATCGCATACCGTCATACCAGGTTCCCGTTCCTGCCATCTCAGCAAGAAGCTTTCCGCTCTGTCCCATGACGGAGGAGGCGGAGGTGCAGAACGGTATAACCGTCTTCCCGGTAAAATCATTTGCTTTTATAAAACTGTTTACGGGCCAGGCTGCTATCCCCCACCAGATTGGGTATCCGATAAATACGGTATCATATTCATCCCAATTGTCCACTGAGACACGCTCCAGTTCCACATCACGGAGAGATTCATCCGAATGCTCCCGGCTGACCCTGCTGTTTGAGTCTCCCCACTTCAGATCCGCAGATGTATACGCCTGCTTCGGCTTAAGCTCCAACGTATCGGCATCCTGAGCCTGTGAAATATATCCCGCAACGGTTCCTGTATTTCCCGTGGCGGAAAACCAGACGACAAGTATCCCGGAAACTTTGCCCGGTTCCGTATTGTCCCCGGATGGTGTCGGATCGGTAGCGCCGTGCCCGGGATCAACGGTTGATGGCCCGCAGGCAGTCAATGTTACAAGCAGAAAAACGGCAATGGTAAAATACAGTATTCTCTTAAGATTATTCATATGCTGTCATACTCCTTCCGGCTCATATCGGATATTGAATATATCGGCCCCGGACAAAGGTTTTCCGGACAGCCCGGGATCAGTCCTTTTGTTCATCGCTCCATATCTCCTTTGCCATGCGGAAAACTGCCCAGGCTTTGGGCCAACCGCAGTAAAATGCGGCATGGGTAACGATTTCGGCAATCTCCTCTTTGGTAATACCGTTGTTTATGGCGGCAATCAAATGATACCTGAAGGATTCGTCCGTCAGCCCCTATGCCATCAGGGCCACAATCGTCACAAGAGAACGGTCTCGCAAAGACAGCTGATCCTCCCTGCTCCAGACTTCCCCGAACAGAACGTCATCATTCAGTTCCGCAAATTTCGGGACAAATTCTCCCAGAGAATCTCTGCCTGCTGTTTGTTTTATCGCCATGGTTTCTTCCTCCTTAAGGTCTGTAGTTTTCTTCACCGGGCACAGTCCCCGGGTCCGCCGGAAAGGCCGGTCTGTTCCGGAAGCCGTTCCGGACTCAGTGTTTGCCTATATTATATAACCTTAAGTATACTTTAAGTCAAGAGGTTTTTGAAATTTTCCCGAGCAGGCCTCAAAGCCTCCGCACAGCACCATCAAAATCCGGAATTTCCTTTAACGGAAGATATCCACCCGTCATCCGGGTGGATATCTGTTTTTCTGTCCGTAAAAATGCCCTGAGATTTTATCTTTCCTGTACAGTCCGGGTTTGCCGTGAATCCGGGGCTATATCAGATCCGTCAGCTGAGTCAGTTCATCCACGGCAAAATCTATGCCTTCGGGAACCGGAGAGTTTCTCCCCCTCTTGTAGTAGCAGGTCTTCATTCCGTACATCGTTCCGCCCGCCGCGCATGTCGGAGGTCAGGGAATCTCCTATTATCAAAGTTTCTTCGGGTCTGATTAAAACACTCCGTCCTTCATTCAACCTTGAAAAAGCGTAGTCGAAAAACTCCTTTGCGGGTTTCGATGCCCCGACCTGCTCGGATATGAACATATAGCTGAAATACTTTTTCATTCCCGCGATATCCAACCGGTGGACCTGCTGCTGATACGGGCCGTTGCTCGCGGCGCAGAGTATATACCTGCCGCTCAGATATTCAAGAAGTTTCACCGCCCCCGGTTCCGGGATCGCGCTGTCATATATTTTTTCACGGAAATAACGTTCAAAAACCTCTCCGTCAAAATCCATACCCAGCTTGCGGAAAACCAGTCCCCAACGGATACTCTCCAGCTGACTGAAAGAAAGCTTCCCCTCTTCTATCATGCGCCAGAGCCTGTTATTTTCCTCCGTAAAAACGTCAAACATATACGGTTCGTATTTCTTCAGTCCGAAGTGGGCAAAGCCCTCCTCCATAGTCTGCCTGACATAAGCTTCAAAGCTCAGCAACGTATTGTCTATATCAATAAAAACCGCTTTTATCACAAGTCCGAACCTCCTTCCGAGGATATGGTTTATTCTAACATAAACCGGGGCAATTGTCAACAGTGCGCACCGTTTATGCGCAAATCCGGAAATGTTCAGATTTTCCGGATCGGCTTTTTTGCAAATACCTCTTGACAAATAATACTATGCATGATATAATATCGTACAAAGGAGGGTATGACATGGATATTCAGCTGAAACGCGGACTGTTGGATGTATGCGTCCTGGCCGCGATAAAAAATGAGGACTCGTACGGTTACCGGATAATCAAGGATATAAAACCGTATGTGGAAATCTCCGAATCGACCCTGTATCCGATTCTGCGGAGACTTGAAATTGCCGAAATGCTGTCGGTACGAAGCACCGAACACAACGGAAGACTACGCAAATATTACCACATAACGGAACGCGGGATGAAAAGGATCGAAGATTTTAAAGAAGAATGGAAAGAAGTCATTTCCATTTACAGATTTATAAGCAAGGAGGAAAACAAAGATGAATAAACAGGAATTTTTGACTGCCCTTCGCATGAGGCTGTCCGGATTGGCGGAAACCGAAATAGAGAGGCCCCTTAACTATTACAGTGAGATGATCGACGACCGGATGGAAGAGGGACTGACCGAAGATCAGGCTGTTGAAGCAATCGGAACAGTCGAACAGGTATCCTCACAGATACTTGAAGATATGCCCAAAGCACAGACCGTCAGTGCAAATGCAAATGTTTCAAAGGAAGAAAAGATCTTTACGGTAGGAGAGGCTTTTTCCGGCATATCCGCGGAATGTCTTGAATGCGGCATAGAGTTGTGCCCGGCTGATAACGGGATCTGCCGGATAGTGTTCAGAGAAACAGGCAGTGCCAGAATTTCCGTCACGGTCACAGATGATACCCTTTTCATCAAGCGGGAGGGGGAACGGAAATGGTTTGAGAATTTTACGGACCTCAGAGACAAAGCCGCAATCAGGCTATACCTGCCGAAAAAAGAATACGCGGGGCTCTATATAAAAACCTCCAGCGGAGACGTAAAGGTTCCGGGAGGCTTCGGCTTCACCGCCGTTAATATCGGGACGAAAAGCGGAGACGTAATGTTCTGCGCCTCAGTTTCCGGCCTTACCGCGATCAAAGCTGTATCCGGTGATATCGGTCTTTACAGCACCTCCTCCGCAAACATTTCCGCACAAAGCACAAAAGGCGACGTATCCGCTGAAAATGTCCTTGCGGAAAATGAAATGAAGATCGAAGCCACAAGCGGGGATATCCGGCTGCTGTGCGTAAGGTCCGGCGAACTTACCGTAGGCTCAGTAAGCGGCGATATAAGTATCGATAAGGCAAGCTCCTTCGGTCTCATCGCCAGGAGTACAAACGGCGACATGGCAATCCGTAATGTCATTTCGGAGACGGACATTTCAGTATCCGCCGTAAACGGAGACGTAAAGTTGTCCGGGATAAAAGCCAGGGACGTGGTTTCTTCCTCCGTCAACGGGGACATAGCCTTTACGTCGGTAACAGCAACAGGCTCAATCCGGATCAGCAATCAGAACGGAGATATTCATCTGACCGAAAGCGATGCCGGAGATCTGACACTGAAAACCACTTCCGGAGACATTTCCGGCACATTGCTCACGGAAAAAATCTTTTCAGCAACCGCACTCAGCGGCAGCGTCAGCGTCCCCCACACCTCCTCCGGCGGCAGATGCGAAGCAAAGACCCTCAGCGGAGACATAACCCTCCGTATCAAATAAAGTCCATGACTGCAAATACCCCGGGTGCATGAAAACATGCATCCGGGGTTCTCTGCGTATTCTGTTAAACGGACACCTTTTTGGGATCTGCCATGGCCGTTTCCATATCCGCCTTGAACTCCTCGTTCTGTTCCGGATAGGCGGAAAGCATGGGCTCAATCTTCTTCCCTTTTTTACGGTCAAAATAGTTCTTTGTTATCTTTGCGATCTGTCCTGAAAGGAATATGAGAGCAACCAGGTTCGGCAGAGCCATAAGCCCGTTGAACGTATCGTCAAGCGCCCAGATAAGGTCGGAACTGATGAGAGAAGAGAAAACAATAAGCAGTATATAGACAAATTTGAAGACGGTCACCGCTATCTTTCTGGTTTTTTCGGACCTCTTGCGGAAGCAGAAATCCATTGCCTTTTCGCCGTAATAGGACCAGGCAAGGATGGTGGTAAAGGCAAACAGAGGCAGAATTATAAGAAACGCAACCGTACCGAAGATTCCGAGATTGGAAGAAAAAGTCTGAAGCGCGGTGGCGGAATCCGAGGCTCCCACAAACTCGCCCGACGCATTGAAGGAACCGAAGAAAGACCCGTCGGCATAGGCACCGCTGCCGATATTCGAGGTCAGAATAACCAGGGCGGTAAGAGTACAAATGACGAAGGTGTCGAAAAACACTTCAAAAACACCCCAGAGCCCCTGCTTTACGGGTTCGAGGGTATCGGAAGCGGAATGTGCAATAACCGAAGACCCCAACCCCGCCTCGTTGGAAAATACGCCCCGGGCAAGACCTTTTTTAATGATCTGGGAAAATGCGAAGCCGCCCACACCTCCGGCGACAGCCTTCGCTGAAAACGCACTGGAGAAGATGAGACGGAAGGTTTCGGGAATAGCGGAACCGTTCATACAGATAACAATAAGTGCCATTGCAATAAACAGCAGTGACATAAAGGGAACAAGCATAGAGGCAATTTTACCGATACGTTTAATGCCTCCGATAATGACCACAGCCGCAAAAAATGCGACGACCGCACCGATAAGCAGTTTGACCCATGTTTCATCGGTACCAAGCACGGAGGTAAAAGAACCGGTTATTTTGTTTGTCTGGACGCCGCTCATTCCTGTCGCCGCGAACAGACAGAATATTGCAGCGAGTATACCCAGCCAGCCCTGTTTTATTCCGTATGTAATGTAATAGAATGCGCCGCCGCTGAAGCTTCCGTCCTTTTCCTTGCGACGGTAATACAGACCGAGAACATTTTCAGAATAATTTGTAACCATGCCAAAGAACGCAGATATCCACATCCACAGGACAGCCCCGGGACCACCGGTCAGGATCGCAGAGGTAACGCCGATAATATTTCCCGTTCCCACCGTACCGGATATCGCGGCGGAAAAAGCTTCAAACTGAGAAACTGAGTTGTTCCCTCTTTTCGCCTTTTTCTTCCCCATATCCTTTACCGCGGGAACGATGGTTGTACTCATGGACTCGCCGAACCTGCGGACCTGAAGTGCCTTTGTACGGACAGTAAGCAGAATACCTGTACCGAGGATCATAATGATCATCGGCCAGCCCCAGACTATGCCATTGAGCCAATCGTTGGCTTTGGCAACTGCATTGATAACGAAATCCAACATAAGGATTTCCTCCCCCAAAATATGTTTATATAAATAAAAAGAGCTAAACGATTAACGTTTAACTCCGAAAATAGCGCAAAAAGTGCGAATTGAGCGCACCGTTTGCGTATAACTCCGTCCTTTTGCCTGAGAGATTGGCTTTATGGGCCTTGCACCTTCGGCATCCAAAAATCGGACTTCTCCGGAGAGCTATCCATGCACAGTTTTATCGCCTTCGCGACACCTGAGAGTGTTACTCCTTCGGGAACGGAGAAGCTTTACGCTATCCCGTAATTTCCTGCGCACTTCATTTAGCTGTTTTTATTCATTTTTGCTATTGTATCACATATTTTTGCATTTTGCAAGCCTTTTTGATAAAATTAATCAAAAATTTGCATATCAGGAGCAGTTTCCCACTCACCGTTATACACCAAGCCCCCTCTTTTTTCCAAGGAAAGGCTGATATACAGACTCCCCGGCTTTCAAAAAACACATCGGATGATACTTGACATAGCTCCGAAACGGATATATAATTGTATATGAAGATATTGTTGCGCAAATATTAAATAAGCAAAGAATATAATTGACAGCAGACGCAGACTCAACCGGATTTCCGGATCCTTAACTCAATAATAAAGGAGACTGTACCATGAGCAGTTTTGAAAACCTCCGCATTGTTGACAACTTTTACCAGACATCACTGTTTTTCCCCATGCCCACAGTCATAATCAGCACACTCTGCGAAGACGGTTCCACAAACCTCGGGCCCTATTCACTGGTTCAACCCTATTATGTGGCAGGGAAAGATTTCTACGCAATGCTCCTGAGTTGCCGTAACTCGTCGAACACGGCGCAGAATATTCTCCGGAACGGGAAATGCGCACTGAACTTCATAACCGATGATCCGAAGAACTTCAAAGAAGCGGTCAAGCTTTCCTGGCCCGGAGATAAACCTTCGGAGAAAATGCCGAAATGCAGATTCCGTTTTGAAAAGAGCCTTATTGAGGAGGAGACCGGAGAAAAAAGGCCTATGGTCCTTACCGATGCCGTTGAAGCACTCGAGTGCACCTGGGTACGACAGCTGGACGGAGCGGACCGGGATGAACCGGGACAGCTGTCAGGTTATGAGCCTCCGTACCACGATTTCAACGGCATTACGAGTAAATTCGGAGCTCATTTCATCCTCCGCATTGACAAGATACTGATGAAGAAAAAATACAGTGACGCCATCATAAACGGCGTCAGGGCAAAGGATTTTCCGCCCCTTCCCGTGGATTACGGTTACAGGGATTCAAAGAATTTCTGGTTTCATAAGAAAGCGAAAATGAGGGCAGAACTTCTTCAGGTGCGGAAAACATCCATAGAGTCAGTCCGTTATGCGGCAAACCGTACGGACGACAAGGTCAAATTCACAGATGACGCGTTGGAAACTATCCTCGGGGTACCCCGTGTATTTCTGCCGGTGGTCCTCAAGGGCTGCGTTGCCTGGGCAAAGGAAAACGGAGTGGAACTTGTCACCGCCGAACATATGAAGATCATCAACGACAAACGTGCCAGGGAAAAAAGCAGAAAATGACACGACCGTAGTCGGCTCCGGATAAACCCCATACCCTAACAGGCAACCGTTTTTCCGCACAGCAAACGGCGGGAGCGAATTCAATCGCTCCCGCCCGATTTTTCATTCTCTGCGGTTTTTCCTCTTCACAAGGAATATCGCAATAAAAATGACAATGCCGCCGCAGACAAGAAAAACTATCCAGAGAACAGGATCCGCATCTTCTTGTGCAGGATCGGTATCACCGTCATCCCCGGTTTTTTCCGTCAGGGTATCTTCCTTTGAGATCTCCGCCGAGCCGTTTTCATCCCTGAAATATTTTCCGCAATCGGCACAGTACCAATACTCAATATTCCCTTCTTCGGTCTTCGTGGAGGGCTTTTCGGGAATATGGGTGAGACTGAGATGGTTTCCGGGATCAACGTTTCCGTAGCTTTCGCCGCAGACATCGCAACGGGCTTTTTCCCCGCAGGTCGCAAAACCGCCCTTATGCCCTGCGGCAGGAATTTCCGTACCCGATGAAAGCTTTTCACCGCATCCCGAACAGTAAGTGTCCCCGGTATATCCGTTTCCGGTACAGGTTTCCGGAATGACGTTCCTGAGTTCTGTACCTCCGGTGTGACAGGAAGGGTCGAAATCGCCGTAACTGTTTCCGCAAAGCACGCATACGGCCTTTGTGTGGCAGTTCGCCGTTCCTCCCGTGTGATCGCAACCGTAGCCGCAATCCTCACATATACCGTTCTTCCACCGGTGCTTCTCCTCCGGAACAACAGTCTTATTGCAGCAGCTCCATACCTTTTCGTGAGTATCTTCCGTTCTGATCCAATCCGCAGTCCCGTCATGATTTTCCGGAGCAATATCGCCGTACCTGCCGTGACATATACCGCATTCAGCCTTTTCCGTACAGGTAGCGGTGCCCCCGGTGCAGAGAGCCGTCTGAACTCCGTATACACATCCTATCATACCGCACCGGCGGGTATGTGTTCCGTTGCCGTTCGGCAGCAACTCTCCGTAGCTGTGTCCTGTTCTTGCGGCGGTTAGGACGTATCCGCATTCGCAAAGAACCGCCGTGGTGCAGTCTCCGTCATCAATTCCGGAATGAGGGACTTTCATATCTGAAGCTAAGCAACCCGGATTCATACACCCGTGCCAGTGGCCGGAAACATCCTTTTGCCATCCGCCGCTGAAATCGTGGAAAGGTCTTGCTCCGGTGACAATATATCCGCATTCGCAGAAAACTGCGGTCATACAGTTACCGTCATCAAAACCTCTGTGCGCCGTTTTCCTGTCCGTCGCATAGCAACCTCGGTTCCGGCATCTGTGCCAATGCCCGATAGAATCGCCGTACAATTCCCCGCTGAAATCGTGAAACGGCTTTGCCGGCCTGACCGTATATCCGCATTCACAGATAACCGCCGTTGTGCAGTTTCCGTCGTCAATGTCACTGTGAGCGGTCTTCCCGTCGGAAACGGTACAGTCCGCGTTCCGGCAGACATGCCAGTGCCCGGTACCGTCCTTCTGCCATCCGCCGGAAAAATCATGGGACGGCAAAGCGCCCTTAATTGTATATCCGCACTCGCAAATCACAGCAGTAGAACAGTCTCCGTCATCGACTCCGTAATGTCCCGACTTTGGCTCAACCGCAGTGCATCCCTGACTCCGGCAGGTATGCCAGTGCCCGGAATCATCCTTTTCCCATTCTCCGGCGAAATCGTGGGAGGATTTTGCCTCTTTAACGGTATATCCGCATTCGCAGACAACTGCCGTCAAGCAGTTACCGTCATCGGCGTCAATGTGGGACACCCTGGTATCGGTCACAAGACAGCCCTCGTTTGCGCATTTATGCCAATGTCCGCTTTCGTCCGAAACCCATGCACCGGTGAAATCATGAGCCTTTGCGGCTATGACCTCAATGTCTCGGTGATAAACGCAGTAAACGGGGGTCGTACAGTCACCGTCGTCCGTTTCCGGAGTATGTCCGTTGTTGACGGTTACGGTAATTTCTGTCGTATTTCCGGCATTGTCTGTTACGGTTACTGTCTGCGGACCGTCTGCGGCAAAAATGGTGAACCGGTTGTTTTCATCCGGAGTTACCAAGACCCGGTTCACGGTAACGGTTTTTATATGTTTTTCCGTGACCGTAACGATCTGTTCGGAACAATATGTCTTACCGTTCTCAATACCGCTGATGACGGGAGCTGTCCTGTCTATGACAATACCGCCGGAACAAATGTAACTGGAGTTATTCTGGATATCGGTCAGTCTGACATATATTATATACTCACCGTCTGAGCTGAGGTCAAAGGGTCCGGAGTATTCCGTAAATGACAGGTCGTCAAGTTCGGCACCGGTCAGTTTCCTGCTGCTCAGAAAGTATTCTATCCTCACATCTTTACCGCTGTTGTCGGAGGCGGTGACGGAAACTCTCTGCGCTTCCCTGAAAAAGAAATCGAAACCAATGTCTTCCTGGAAGCTGTCCCACCTGTTCGTACCGGATCCGATGCTGATTTCCCCGACCGGATTCTCGGTATCCAGCCACTGAGCCGTCAGAGTGACAGTCATAACAGTATCGTTTTCCGCAATATCACCGTAGGCCATATCCGCCGTCACGGTGTATTCGCCGGATCTCCAGCCCAGGAAGACACAGCCCATCTTTTCAGGGTCTGCCACTCCTTCAAGGACTGTATCCGACCACCTGACACCGGTTCTGGTTCCAATTTCCGTACCGCCGTCAGTATCAAATATAACAGTATAACCGGACTTAATCTCCCATACAGGGTAAAGTACCGCATGCTCATCGGCAAGATATGTATCCCCAAGAGAGTATTCGGTTGAGCCTTCACCGGAAGTTTTCCAACCGGTCTGGGTGTATCCCGGACGGGTGAAAACCGCTCCCTTCAGGATCAGAGCCTCACCGTAGATCTTGGTATCGGTCAGGGAAACCGTTTCCACGGTATTATCATCCGGCATATATGTGACCGTGTACCGGGACAGTTCCCATTTAGCGTAGAAAGTCTTGTTTCCGGAATCCGTTCCGCTTATTTCGGTAACAGGTGATCCCGAATAATCCTCAGTCGTATACCAGCCTTTAAAGGTGTGCCCGGGGTATGATATATCCTCTGCCGTAGGAAGAACGGCGCCTACACCGTAAATGTAGCCGGAAACATCCTTTCCCTCAGAAATTGTCCCGCCACCGGTTTCAAGGGTCACGGTATAATTCAGAGCCCCCCAGGCAGCTGTCAGAGATGTCACGGTTCCCGGAACGTTTTCGCCCGGAGTATAAAGATTTCCGTCACTCCCCATCCATCGGAAATAATTCTCCTCATTTCCGTCGGGTCGGGTCAGGCCCTCAGATGCCGGGGCGGCAAAAGCACTGCCCCGTTTCACCACAATACTGATGTCCTCAGTGCTTCCCCCAAGACTGCCGCCGTTCAGAGAAATCCTCACGGTTTTCAGTCCGTCTGTTCCGAGGGATCCGGGATTCATTATCTCAAGTACGGGGCGGTAACCACCCACATCGTTTTCATGACTTTCCGCCATTATACTGCGTGTACCGCCTTCAGAGCTGTATCCCCGGTAAAAGCGGTAACTATTGGTGGTACCGACATTTGAAGAAGTATCCTGCCCGCAGCTGTATATCTTAGACCAGTTTTTGATATATCCGACGGTGTTATCGTCGTCAGCCTGAGCCGCAAGATTCAGGATCTCATCCCACTCATTGTTCTGCGGAGTAGTCCAGAGAACAAGTTGTCCGCTGGGAGCCCGGATGGCTTCATTCATTCTTCCCACAGACGGGGCACGCAGAGTATAATCGATGCCTCCGCTTACATAATTCCTGCCGAAGATCAGATTCTCCGCATTAAGACTGTTCCATTCAACGGTATGAGTCAGCACATGGTCCGAAATAAACAGACTGTGGTCATAGGTATAGCCGTACCGCCCGTTGGAATCGGTCGTTTCCGAGGCTGAAACAGAAGCTTCCGCAACCCCGTCCGCAACCTTTTTCAGTACATAGGCATTAATCGTTCCGGTATAGGTAAACGGCACCCAATGCATGGAGGTATCGGGAATGGAAACGACTCCACGGGACACACCGCTGTTTACGGTTCCCGGGATTTCCACTCCGGACAGATCAAACCAATAGGTCGTACCCGGGACAAGGTCAAACTGGGGTATTGCCACCCATAGCGCAGTCAGTCCGGTAACGTTTCCCGGAACTTCGCTGCCGGGCGCATAAAGGTTTCCGTCGCTTCCGAGCCACCGGAAATAAGTACCCCAGCTGTCCCGATTCGGTCGGATCAGTCCTCCCGTACCCGGAGCGGTAAAGGCTTTACCGGATATTGCTACAATTTTTACTGTTCCTTCTATGTTTCCCCCGATACTGCCGCCGTTCAGGTCTATATGCACGGTCCTCAGGCTTCCGAAGGTCAGCGCAGTGCCGTCGTACAGATATTTGCTGCTCTGGATCTCAAGAACGGGACGGTAACCGATGTAATCGGAATGGTGAGAATAGTCTCCATGGTTATAAAACCTGGACGATACTTTGCCCCGGATCGTCCGGTAAGGACGCGAAGTATCAACATTTGTCTCCTGTCCCCAGGAGTAGAGTTCACTCCAGTTTTTTATGTAACCGGAAGTATTATCCCTGTACCCCTGCTTTGCCTTATCAAGAATGGCATCCCACTCATTGCCTTCGGGAACGCCGTGTTTGCTTTCGTCAATTTCCCACCCCTCGTCGCCGCTTCCGGCAGACGGAGCCCTCAGCATGTAAAACACGCCTCGGCTTTCATACAGATTTCCGAATATTCTGTATTTCTGAGCCAGAGCATCCCAGCTTACATCGTAGGTTACATTGTAATCCGCAACAAACAGACTGTGGGGAAACCTAAAAGCTTCCGCGAACTCGTCAGTCATCACCCCCTCAGACTGAATCCTGTATGCGTCCACCGTTCCAGTATAGGTAAACGGTACCCAATGCAAAGAGGTATCCGGAAGTGCGGCAGCACCGTTCGGCGTGCCTCCGTTCACCGTCCCGGGGATATCCTCACCGGAAAGGTCAAAGTAATAAGTTCCGCCCAGTTCGAGACGAAACTGTTCGTCAGGCGCGTCCGGATCCCTGCTGTTCCTCAAAACACCGTAGTCGTCAAAAAACAGCGCCCTTCCCTCATAACCGGGGATATCCTCATGCCAGCCGGTCTGCATGACACCATCGTCGTCAAAGTAGAACCAGCAACCTTCCCAGCCCGGAATATCGGTCTGCCATCCGGTCTGCATGGCGCCCCTTTCGTTAAAGTAAAACCAACAGCCGGACCAGCCCGTGAGATCCGTCCGGAAACCGGTCACCATAATACCGTTTTCGTCGAAATAGTACCAGGAACCCTCCTCATACCAACCGGTTTTCCTCGTACCGTTGTAGTTAAGATAGTACCAGTTGCCGTCATCATCCTGCTGCCAGCCGACCACTATATTTTCGGCAAAAGCCCTTGTCGGCAAAATCAAAAGTGTCAGGCACAGGCACAACAGTACCGCCAGCAGTCTCTTTTTCATTCCTTTCAATCCTCCTGTTAATATGGCACAAAGCTCTCATTGAGTTTTTTCAGCCCCTGATCCATACGGAACACGGACTTGCCCCGAAGCTGCGGGGGAAACAGTGTCAAAAACAGTCATGTGTTAATGCATACTTTTAAAGGTTCCGGACAGTGAACAGTGTTTCAATTGAAGCGGTACCCGTATTAATTATACCATTTTCAGCCTGAAAAAGCAAGCATCCAAAGCAATAAACTCCGACATTTCGGAAAATTTCCGTAATTTACAACGCAACAGTGTTCTTACAGGCGGTCAATATACGGATCGGAAACCTGCATTGCCGGCGATTTTACAGGAAAAAATGCGTTATACGCAGCTCAACGTTTTTCACAAGGAACAGTTACCGTTTCAAAGCAAAAGGAAGAAGCCAGTAAAGGTTTCTTCCTCAGTCCGGCGGCAAACACCCCAAACAAAGCTCAGAGCCTGTGGACAGATACGTCAGACGCGCCCCCAGGCGGTCTTTCATTTTTTCGCACGCCTCCGTGCCGGTGCAGTGGCAGGTGTAATAAGATGCATTGCTCTGCGCCAGGGCGGCGGCGACACTGTCAATGTATGCGTCACTTTCATAGCGCCGGGCGGCAGGTTCGTAAAGGTGAAAACCGCCGACAACATCCGTAGGACAATCCCCCGTAACAGTTTTTGCTTCACGGAGAATATTCACAATACCCGAATGTGCGCATCCGCAAAACAGGACCCTTCTGTTACCGGAACGGACGAGAAGATTTTGCTCATGACAAAAATCATCCGGAACTATCCTGCCGTCTTTTTTCGTAAACAGATTGCCATCGGATCCGGGTAACGGAAATTCCCCCGAAACATTTGAAAAAAGCATGATTTCGTCGTCTGTCACGCAATTGTCGCCGACAAATACAAATCTGTCCGGGGACACAAGACGGGTGTCTATGCCGGCGTAAAACGGAATGCCCAGAACTTTGACATAGTGCTTTTCCAGGGCTTGCGGGCGAATATAGATTTTTGCTTTCCTGTTGTTTTCCAGAAAATATTTCAATCCGCCGCAGTGATCGACATGACCATGGGAGAGCACTGCGGTATCGACATCGGAAATATCCACCCCGAGAGCCTCTGCGTTTTTCAGGAATAAACCATCCGGCCCCATATCAAACAGTATTCTGTGATTTTTTGTTTCTATATACAAAGAAAGCCCGTGTCTGCATTTCAAGCCCGAAGTCCCCCGGGTGTTTTCCAACAATACGATGATCTTTACCATAAGTTATTGATTATTCCTCATAATTCTTTTGTACGGTCTGTCCCACAGGCTCCCGGTTTCTTTGTTCCGGTTCCGCGCCCTTTTCCGTAAACGGCATGCCGTCCGCCAACCCGGATTTGAAATGTCTCCCGAACGGTTTCCAGTGATTTCTTTGCGTTTTCCCCTTTGACCGAATATAATTTGTTTTTCGCGACGGGCTTTCACCGTGATGAACCATATATCGCTTTGAGGTTTTCTCAGGATAAACCGGGAAAGTATCCAATGACCCTTTGAAAACGCATTACCCCTGCACGCCCGCAAGCGCCAGAAACTTCTTGTCGGACTGTATCGCCTGCGTAAGAAATTTCCCGTCACGGAACAGGGCATACGTCGTAACGGGTGTGGGTGCGTTCTGAGCGGCTTCCCTGTTTGTAATATGAATGACTTTCAGGGGAATGCAGTGCTCCTTGGCAACCTCCTGCACTCTGGGGACCCAGTAATATGTGAACGGGCACTGATCGGTATAGTAGAGGACAAAGCCTTCCCCCTCTGTCGCCGGATGCTTGGCGCAGTCCCTGAATTTCGGCGGAGCGGCTTCCGGGTCAAGGGGCAGATACATCAGATCTATCCCGCAATCTGACACGTCAGCCACGGAAAAACCTTTGTACTCCATATATTTCGGGTCAGAGAGAAATTCTTTTTTTCTTCCCTCGGAGGATAGGATACAGACGCCTTTTCTTCCCTGTTCCCGCGCGTCCCATATGCATTCGGAAAGCAGGTCGTTAGAATACCCGTGTCCTTTCATTGACCCCGCGATCCACAGACAGCTGATATATAAATATCCGTCCGCATCAATGGGCACCCACGCGTTTTCCGCCGGAATATATTCGATAAAGCACTTTCCACGCTCTTCACTCCGGTAAAAGACGAGCCCCTCGTCAAAACGCTGTTTCATCCATTCCTTCTTCGCAAGGCTCTGCTTACCGGACATGGCGCAGCAGATGTGCTCTTTGTCAATGTTGTCTTTTGTGATCCTTATGTAGTTCATTTATCTTCCTCCGGTTCAAAAAATCTTTCATAGTTTCTGACTGACCGGCGGATGTCAGCCCGCTCCGCAGGATTACCGTATCCCGTTCTGCCTCCGGTCGCCCCTCCCCGGCATCCGCTCCGCCGTGGTATTTTTCATTCAGTCCGCAGTTTGCCGCTTCTTCCGCTCACAAATCCCGGTTTATCGAATAAACGTCCCGGTTTTCATATCCGGTCTCCATGCGGCGCAGCTTCGCCTCCGGCGTGATACTCACCTCCACGGTAAAACATTCGTCGGTACATTGTCAGTTCACATAAGTGTACTTATGAAAGTATCCTCTGAGACTTTTTCATCCTGCGCAAAAGCAGCTTTCCGAAATTTTCGGATATTCATAATTCATCTGTACCGTACATTTTGAAAAACTGGCGGACATGCCGCTCAACCATCCCGAGGATTCCCTCCTCCCGCTCCGGTTCTCGGTCACATAGATTGATCCACACGGAAACGGGTAGACAAAACTGAGCCGCCATGATCTCCGGATCATTGTCTGTCAGCTTCTTCTGCCGGATAAGAAATCTCATGAGTCCGGTGAAATAACGCATAACGTCCGTATAGCTCTGTTTGGTCTGAAGTGATTTCAGGTTCGGATTCTGAAACTGTTCAATGATCAGCATTTTGCGGGACTTGCCGAATAATCAATCCCAATCATTTTGTTCAGCGGATTTGCAATAGATTGCAGAACGCAATAAACCGCAATCCACAGGATTGCGAATGTCAGTTCGTTTTTTTCATATAGCTTTTTCATTCCATTTTATCCTGTACTGAAAATATTTCAAGTCCGATTTGCCGGACTCAGTGTGCATTATTTGTGCCTGCATTGACAGTATCCTCCCGGCTCTGCTTTTTGAAAAATATGTATAGTTATATTTGCTATGCCTGCCGTAACCCTGAATATTCCGGCTTCCCGTAAACCGAGTTTTCTGATCCGTGTCAATATTTTCAAACCCTATCATTTATTTTCCGGAATAGCGTTCTTTGCCCCACCAATCCGGCATCAGCTCCTTGAGGGTAACGGTTTTTCTGCTTTCGTAATCCGCCATGATCTCCGTGTTTTCATTCTCTTCATTCAGTTGATACAGAAATTCCCGGCACGCACCGCAGGGCATTCCGCTTCCGCCGCCGGAAGGCGCTTTATCACGAAAGGCAATCAACCGTTTTATTTTTGTCTGACCGCTACTTGCATACATATCCAATGCGGCGACTCGTTCGGCGCACAGATTCATTACTCCGCTGCACGCCTCAATGCAAAAGCCCGTATAAATTGTTCCGTCCCCACTTTCCAAAGCGCATACCACATGATGCGCCTGGATAAAAGGGCTTAAATCTTCCGGGTGATATTCCTTTTCAGCCTCTCGGTAAAGCTTTTCCCATATATCCATATTGTCCTCCAAAATTAGTAACGACTTACCGTTCGGTAGTCGTGCGGGCAAATTTAATTGCGGTTGTGCCAAAGAGAGCACAAGCCGCTTTTTCCCCTACCCGATCATTTCCCTACAGCCGCAAAAATCTTTTTCCGGGTGAAAAATACGATTTTCAGCTGTTGACAATCTTCCCGAGAGTCACAGCCGAGCAACCCTTGCTTTCGTAATACGCAAGCAGCTCCGGAATCTTCTTTTTATCATAACTTGTAATGCAGTCTGACAGCACATGAACGGTATAGCCCGCTTTTGCCATATTAAAACAGGTGGATTTGATGCAGGCCGCGACGTCCGCACCGGCGATATAAAACTCGGTAATACCGTGTTCATTGATGAAAGCCACAAACTCCGCGCTTGTCAGTGCGTTGCTTTTTGACTTTGTGAAGATATGATCGGATACCACTTTCATCTCCGGCACGAGCTCCGCGCCGTGTGTGCCGGGTTTGAATGTCCTCGTTCCGGCGGATATGTTGTTGTGCCGGATGTAAACGACCCACAATCCCTTTTGGACCGCCCGATCAATAGCCTCGTTAACTTTTTCTATGATCTCCCTGTAGTTTTTAGTGATGTCGTTTTGCAGGTCGATAACGACAAGTGCACTGTTTTTCATATCATATTTCTCCACGGTAAAATGCTGTCTGCCTTACTTCGGCAGCTTTCCCAGAAAAGCGTCAACCGCACGGTTAAATTCCACCGGCCGCCTATTTGCAATAAAATGGTCGCCCCTTATAATCGTCAGCTCTGCATTCGGAATGCCGTTCGCAATTACTTTTGTATGCGACTCTTTGATCATATCTCTAGTCCCACAGATAACAAGCGTCGGCACGGTGATCCGGGATAATTCGCCCGGTTCAATATTCGGATCATTGACCATAAGCCCGAGCATTTCGGCTTTCTTTCCGGCTTCCCCTGATTTTTCCGCAAAATGCTTTGCGATTCTGTACCCGATCTCAATCGGAATCTGTGTTGTCCGCTTCACCCCTTTCGCGTTCAGATTCCCGCCGTTCAGGATCAATGCCTTTACCATATCCGGGTGTTTTATCGCAAATTTCATAGCAATATTAGCTCCGTCCGAAAATCCCAGTATCACCGCATTTGCAATTCTGTGCGATTTCATAAAGTCATATAAATCGTCGGAAAACTGCCCGATGGTAAACGGCGCGCTGCCTCTCGGAGATTTGCCGTGACCTCTCGTATCGGGGGCAATCACGCGATATCGGTTTTGGAAATACGCCATCTGATTCTTGAAATAGGTACTGTCCTCTCCGTTCCCGTGCAGAAATATCAGCGGCTCGCCGCTCCCTTTTGCCTGATAATACAATTCAATATCCATACCTGACCCCGTAACCATTCACCAAAGAGGCAGACGCAGTACGATTACCGTTTGCCGCTTGGACAACGATATAAATATTGTCGGGAAGCAACGTTACTGTTCCCCATACATACTCGAACTCTTCCGTTGTCAGCACCCGGTTGTATTGCGAATCCGACGCATTGGCATTTTCCGCCAGAGAATCCGCCATATAAATATACTGCTCGTCATAGCCGACAACGACAGCATAGTGGGTATCACCCGGAATTCGGATGAAAACGATAACCGGATGTCCCTCTGTCAACCGCTGCTTCAATGTGTCAATGTTTCCGTGACAGGCTTTTGCCTGATACCCACGCTGTTTAAAGACATCCGTGATGCTGTTTGCGGAAACAAAACCAAACGATCGCTTCAGTTCCGGAAACAGTTTTTCTCCATCCGTCTCTTCCCCGAAGTGCCTCAGGAGATAAGCGGCGGCATAGGCGGCGCATTTCCCGTCGGTCTGATAATCAATATGATTTTCTGCATCTGCACAGAAAAATTCCGGCGGAAAATCAAAGGTTTCAACATCGTCCTTCGGCGGACTTATGTATGCAAGAAAGCTTATAGCCGCAACAATGGACATTATAATTGCAATAATTGCGGCGGTCAGACATATTTTCCGTATCTGCACAGTTTCTTTACCTCATTTTCTGTCAAGGTGATTGCCTTTTCGGGGCCCAATTCGTTTACTTGCTTCAATGTGAATGATCCGGTGCCGGAAAAGGTCATCCGCATCAATCCGCGGATGTTATCCCCACACCGGAATCAAGAGCCGGCAGGCACTTTCCTTTGTGCCGGCCGCATAGATGTACACTGACAGCTCTTTTTATATTCCACATAACGAGTGTCAATGGGCACGCCCTAAATTTGCCCGATTTCATCAAAAGCCAACACAATTCTCGGCTTATTGCTTTCTTGTATATATCTCAAAAGTTTTTCGTATTTGCTCCCGCTATATTCTTCTCCGTCAGTCATCTTTGCGATTTTTGAAGTTCAGAGCCGCAACAAAGCATCCCAAAGCCCCAACCCCTGACAATGCAGAAAAAGACCATTGATTTAAAAATCCGAAAATTACCCCTGCAATCAGCATCAATGACCCGGAGCATACGAATAATTCAGTTTTTTTCATCCGACCCTCCTTGTTTTGCCTTCACGACAACTCTTCCTTTGCCGCCAATATCGCGCCTCTATATGCCCGTTCCAAATGGGAATTTATAATTTCTTCGTCATATTTAAGCGAATTGTTGGCTATGATACTCGCATACCCATGTGCAAACATAAAAACGGTTAAAAAGACCTTTTTCGTCTGTTCCACCCCCATACCCAATGATTCCTGCATAGCCGAAAGGACGGGAGTAAGCTCCTCTGCGTCTATCAGCTCAAGCATAGTATTTCCGTTGAAAAAATCAGACTGAAAAAGAAGGCGAAACAAATGAGGCTCTTCAATTGCAAAACGGATATAATTCAAACCGATCCCCAGCATAGCACCGTTTTGGTTGCTTATATTCATCAGATATTCGGAATGATAACAGTCCGCCTTTTTGTAGACCTCCGTTTTCAATTCTTCAATCGTTGCAAAATGATACATAACGGGCTGCGTGGAACAATTCAGCTTTTCCGATACAGTCCTTGCATTGATGTTCTCTGCCCCCGTTTCACGGGCTATTTCAAAAGCGGCGTTGACTATCATTTCTTTCGTGGCTTTCACTTTTGCAGGCATATCGCACCTCTCTCTATATATAACTTGAATTATACATAACTCAAATTATACATTAAAAGTCGGGATTTGTCAAGAGGTTTTGATAAAGTCGGAATATGAAAATTTGCACCCACCCTCATTTCGGAGGATGGGTGCAGCCGTTCAAACCGCAACGGACAGATACCGGATTATTTCTTTTTCACCGGATAGCAGACCTCTGTGACAAATTCATCGGGATTTTGTGTTTCGTGCGGACTGATGTGGTAAATATTGAACATCGGACCGTCGCTTTCGTAGCCGTTAGCATCCAGCCAGGCAACAACTGCGGCATAAACTTCTGTGATCAGATTGTACCCGCCCTTGAAAGTACAGCTTGCAACTGTGACCTCAGGCAAAGTCATGAATTTCACGTGCTCGGTGTCAGGATAGCTCCCTTTTACTGTTTTCCATGCCATAACTTCAACGTCTTTTTCCTTGTACTCCCCGTCAAGGAAGGTGACGGCACAAAGGCACGGGTCTGTCTCGGCGAGCTTCATGTGAGCAGTTTCGGACACCAGAGTGTTCCAGACCATTCCCTCGTTCTCATAGTGCGGAATGGTTGTATGTACGGTTGCGGCATAGCGCACCGGGATGGTTTTGATCGTAACACTGTAATTCATACTTTCTTCCTTTCTCAGCCTCTTTCGGGCTGCGTCCAGAAGCGTCAGCTTATACTCCGTTTCCTGCGAAAGTCGCTTCAGTTCCCGTTCCCTGTCTGCAAAGTACCCCGCCAATTTTTCCTTGTCATCATAAACATCAAGGATCCGGACGATATCCGCAAGCGAAAAGCCCATATCTTTCAGTGCCGTAATACGGCAGACTGTCGGGAGCTGATCCTCTCTGTAATATCGGTAATCGGTGAATCGGTCGGTTTCGGCAGGTTTCAGAAGCCCTATCTCATCGTAGTGGCGCAGCATTCTGACGCTGACCCTGGACAATTTTGAAAATTCTCCTATTTTCAGCACGGCGGTACCTCCTGTTTGCAGTTATTTTTGAGCTCACGATTATTATAATACCTGCCATAGTGTGAGAGTCAAGCCCCTTTTTGAATTTTTTCGGATTTTTGCGTTCCGACCGTCAGAACGAATCAATATTTGTTTTTTCCGCCTGATTTGCTGATCTTCGCAATTTCCCTGAACTTTGCCCGCTTAGCTTCAAGATATCGGCTGCTGTCTGCCGCATAGCCCTCTTTAGTTTTCAGTTTCCGACAGGACTCAAGGCGGGCCACATCCCGGCTCTGAATTGTGAGTGCAATCGTAATGTAATACAGAACAGAGAGGAGCAATGCACTTTCGGATTTGCATATCACGTCTGCGCACGGCAAGTGTCTGAATTGCCTACAAAAAAACATTCCGAACCTGAAGAAAAGTCCCCGAGGAACTCAAGACCGGTAATCAGATTAAATGAATCCGGCAAAAGATATCACCCGAAAACTCTTGTGATCAAGCATCATGACCGAGCATTCAGACATCCCATTGATATGTTTTCAAATCGACATGACAGGAGTCCTTCAAAACAACGCCCTCCTGCCTGAGGAGTTCTGCCTGCTCAAGCCAGCCGGGGACCAACCTGCCCGCGTGATTCACAACGCGATGGCACGGATATCTACCGTAATAGTCGGCGCGGCTGAGCACCGTACCCACCAATCGCGCATTCCGTTCCCTTCCGATCAGCCGGGCAATCTGACCGTAGGTAGCCACACGCCCCTCCGGTATTTCCTCCACGACCGTGAGGATCTCATAGATTAACCGGTCATCTGACAAACACCCCATCGTATCCCTCCTATACCAATACAGCATACCATAAAGAAGGCAAATAATCAAGTGTTTTTCGTTATACGCCGAAAAAATCTGATTGTATATTCCTATTCTGCCAAAAACATTCCCGAATCGGCTTAGCGAAGAGTAAATAAGTAAAATCCTCACTCTTACGAATGAGGATTTTGGTTATGGAGGCCGGATCTGAACCAACGACCTTCGGGTTATCGCCTTCGGTGCGCGACGGTCCCCCCCGAAGAGCCGCGCTCGTCAGCCTCATAACCCAACGACACAAAGTACAATTTTACCTGTAAATAGAGGAACAAGAGACACACTTTGTATGTCTCTTGTTCCTCTGTATCGCACCGCCAAAAAAGATGGCACGATAATAAGATGAAATATCCGCCTGTTGCCGAATGTGAAATAACGGCTTAGCCCCTTGTGAAATATTACCCCCTTGGTCGCAACGTGAAATGAAATAAATCCATTCACGACCGCAGGCTTTTCACATGCCACAGGCATATTTCACGCACGAAGTGCATTTCACAAATCCCGAAGGGATTTATTTCGTTAAAAAAAGCACTTGCACAGTCAAGTGCTTTTTTGCAAAGAACCGTAATCTTGGCAGAGCCCGTTTAAGGGGTGCAACATCAGTTCAGGTGGGGCAGTTCTTGATTTAAGGGTGGCACTGCGTCGGCACTCCGCGGCAAGCCGGAAGTTGTCACTCCAATTCTGTGCGAATGGTAAACTCCTTCGGAAGATCGAAGATTTCATTCTTCAAAAAGATTGGGTAGAAGTATTCGTCCTTCAATCTGTCAAACTCTAACCATTCAAATGTATGTGTATGTTTACCTTCTGTTAGAGTAAAGCTGTTGCTTCTTTCCGATAAATCTGTATTTGAGATGTCCATCAAAAAATAAATACACAACTCGTGATAACGAATACCATCCACATCTTCAGTGAAAAATGCCTGATTGAGCCACAATGGGCGGGCGATCTTCAGGGTCACGCCAAGTTCTTCCCAAATTTCCCGTACCACCGCCTGCTCAGCCGTTTCACCCATCTTAACCCTTCCGCCCGGAAGGTAAAAGTATGGTGAACGTTCATCGTGCATCGCCAGAATCCTGTTTCCCGAAATTATCGTTGCACACACTCTGTAATTAAACTTTTGGTTCTCATGACTGAACGAAATATCCATACACCACCCTCCTCAAATCATGATTTGCTATATCTACTAAACAATTCTGCTATGTGCAGAATAAGAAAAAGTCCACCCTAATTCTATCTAAATTACGGTGGACTTATGGTTGCGGAGGCTGGATTTGAACCAACGACCTTCGGGTTATGAGCCCGACGAGCTGCCTAGCTGCTCCACTCCGCGATATTGAATTGAGTTGTGCGCACCCGTCCGGGAAGCTGTGCTGGTGCCGGAGACCGGGATCGAACCGGCACGAAACTCACGTTTCACGGGATTTTAAGTCCCGGGCGTCTGCCAATTCCGCCACTCCGGCGAATGTCAAAAGGCAAGACTCTTTTTGCGCATAGGTATTATACCACAATAATCCTGTATTGTCAATAGCTGCGGACAAAAAATAATAAAACAAATTGTGACAAGAAAAACTGTCTCCTCCGGCATTGCACGGGAAGAGACAGCCTGAAAGCATACTCCGGGGGTTATCTGAATTTTATCCGGGCAAGACCGCCCTCTGCGGTTTCCTTGTAGCGTTTGGATATATCCAGTCCGGTCTCCTTCATGACATGGATCACGTTGTCAAGAGATATTTTCCGTGAATCGCTGAGAAACGAAGCAAGGCTTACGGAGTTTATTGCCCGCATTGCGGCAACGGCATTGCGCTCTATGCACGGGATCTGAACCAAACCGCATATGGGATCACAGGTCAGCCCGAGGTGATGCTCTATTGCAATCTCAGCCGCATACTCAATTTTATTTATATCCAGTGAAAACAGCTCACCGAGGGCCGCCGACGCCATGGCGCAGGCTGTTCCCACCTCCGCCTGACAGCCGCATTCACTGCCTGAAATGGAGGCATTTGTCTTCACAAGATTTCCGACTATTCCGGCGGTAGCGAGGGCGTGAAGTATTTCAATATCGGAGTATCCCCGTTTCACCTGCTGATAGTACAGAACGGCAGGCAACACTCCGGCGGAACCGCAGGTGGGAGCCGTAACCACAGTCTCTCCGCAGGCGTTCTGCTCACTGACGGCAAAGGCATAAGCGCACACCACGCGGTTTTCCCTAGTCTCCGAGCTTTCGTCAATATGCTGCTGATTATAAAGCTGTTTTGCTTTACGCTGGACCCCAAGACCTCCGGGGAGTATTCCTCCGGCATTCAGCCCCTGGCGGATGCTCTGCTTCATCTGGGACCAAACGGCGGACAGGTAATCCCATATCAGGGCCCCTTCAATTTTTTCCACATACTCCCAGATCCGGAGATTGTCCTCCCGGCAGGCTGAGGCGACCTTTTCGAAGGACGACACTGGGTATACGTCCGGTTCATCGTCATTTTCCGTATCACGGAAACGTATCTGACCTCCTCCGGTGCTCATGACCCGATCCCTGCCCAGAAGTTCATTGTTTTTATAAGCGGATATATCCATGGTATTCGGATGAGGCAGATCCACGGTATCGTAATCAAAATCTATTTTGCACTCAACCGGGGCAAAGGTTTTACGGATAACGTTATCCGTTCCGTGTCCAACACCGGTTTTAGCGAGGGATCCATAAAGAGTGACCCGGAAGAAATCAGCCTCGGGATATCTTTCCCTGAATATCCGGCAAGCCCTTTCGGGTCCTACGGTATGAGAGCTTGACGGGCCCGAACCTACCCGGTAAAGATACCGGAGGGACGGCATTCCCTGTTTCACGTCATACACCTGCTGCGGCTGCTGTGCGGCAGAAAGAAAGCTGTCCGCAGGGACATCAAAAAGCCTTGCCAGCTTAAAAATATTTTCAGCAGACGGAAGACTCAGACCGTTTTCCCACTTTGAAACAGCACGGTTTGTCACTCCGAGGTGCTTGCCGAGTTCCGCCTGGGATATCCCCGCGGCAGCCCGCAGTTCCGAAAGCTTTTTACTGAAATTTTCATTCATTTTCCGCACCATGATCCTTTCGGCGAATAAGTCAACTATAGTTGACACCGTCAGTATAGCACACATTTCAGACAATGTCAAGGGGATGTACTTGACTTTGCCGCAAATATGTGGTAAAATATGCAAAAAGGCGGTACTGAAATGATTTACAAAGAAACTGAAATTATACTTAAAAACGGGAAAAAAGCCGTTTTAAGAGCTCCTAAAACGGAGGATGCGGCGGAAACCGTTGAGTATCTGAACAAAGCCTGCGGTGAAACGGACTTCCTTGCCCGCTATCCGGAGGAAAACTTCTTTACGGAAGAAGCCGAAAAAAAATACATTGAGGCGAATCTGAACAATCCCGACACAATGATGATAGTGTGCACTGTTGACGGGAAAATGGCGGGAAACTGTCAGATAGTTTTCATGAATACACTCAAGACAAGGCACCGCGCTGCCGTTATGATAGGACTGCTCAGGGAATTCTGGGGACTCGGGATAGGCTCCGCAATGTTTGAACAGCTTATTTCCGCCGCAAGAGAACGGGGAAGTTCACAGCTTGAGCTGGAAATGATAGAAGGAAACCTACGGGCCGAGGCGCTTTACCGCAAGATGGGATTTGAAGAAGTGGCAAGAATGCCGGACGCTTTCCGATTCAGAGACGGAACGTCCCACAGTGCGGTATTCATGCGGAAAGTACTCTGAAAACGCTTCTTACGAAATATTTATATCGCAGATTAACACTATTTCACAAAAAAAGAGAGGTTTTTGAAATGCAGACTAAACCGGAAACAAAATGCCTTCACGAAGGATGGCAACCGACACAGGGACAACCCCGGCAGCTTCCCATAATCCAGAGTACAACCTTTAAATATGACACAAGCGATGCAATGGGCAAGCTTTTCGATCTTGAAGCAAACGGATACTTTTACACAAGACTTCAGAACCCCACAAACGATGCGGCTGCCGCCAAAATCTGCGCCCTTGAGGGCGGATATGCGGCAATGCTGACTTCCTCCGGTCAGGCGGCGAACTTCTTTGCTGTATTCAACATCTGCACGGCGGGAGATCATTTCATTTCCTCCTCCGCAATATACGGCGGTACGTTCAACCTTTTCGGTGTGACAATGAAAAAAATGGGCATAGAATGCACCTTTGTTGACCCGGAAATAAGTGAACAGGAGCTTGAAAAGCTTGTTCGTCCGAACACCAAGGCTATATTCGGGGAAACTATAACAAACCCCACCGTAACCATTCTTGACATTGAAAAATTCGCAAGAGTAGCCCACAGATCCGGAGTTCCGCTAATAATCGACAACACCTTTGCGACCCCTATAAACTGCAGACCTTTCGAATGGGGAGCTGATATAGTGACCCATTCCACGACAAAATATATGGACGGTCACGGGGTTTCGGTAGGCGGATGCATCGTGGACAGCGGCAATTTTGACTGGCAGAAATATGCGGATAAATTCCTGGGGCTCACCACCCCCGATGAATCCTATCACGGAATCACATACACCGAAAGATTCGGAAAAGGAGCATACATCACAAAGGCGACTTCTCAGCTTATGAGAGATCTGGGTTCCATACAGGCACCGCAGAATGCCTTCTACATAAATCTCGGGCTTGATACTTTGGCGCTCAGAATGAAAAAACATTGCGAAAATGCGCAGAAAGTGGCGGAATTTCTCGAAAAACAGGATAAAGTCGCCTGGATACACTATGCCGGACTCAAAAACGATGCTTTTCACGCAAGGGCGGAAAAGTATATGCCCGACGGAACCTGCGGAGTGCTTTGCTTCGGAATAAAAGGCGGACGGGAGAATTCCATAAAATTCATGGACAGTCTTAAACTTGCCGCAATCGCTACCCATGTGGCGGACAGCATTACCTGCCTGCTCCATCCCGCAAGCCATACACACAGACAGATGACCGATGAACAGCTCCGGGAAGCGGGAGTGGCCCCGGACCTGATAAGACTCTCAGTAGGTCTTGAGGATGCGGAAGACATCATTGCAGACCTCAGACAGGCGCTTGACAAGATCTGAAAAACAGCTGGATAAAATAGACAGAGGCAACGTCATAACGGCGTTGCCTCTGCTCATTTATTCCGACAAAGTTGGTTCGGAGGAGGTATTTAAAAAGCACATCCCGCTGATCTCGCTGAGAGATCAGCGGACACGGTCGCAGAGCAACCGTGACGCCGCAACTCCTTAAAAATCACTTTCCGATCCGGGAATGCGGGCTTCGGATAAAACACGTTTTCCCCCGGATCAATCGGATTCTGCCGGGAAAAACCTCACATCCATATTCATCAGAGCCGAAAGGCGTTTTTTCTTCAGCCGCATAAGACCTCGTTCAATAAACAGCTGATCCACAGCCTCCCAGATAAAAACCCAGGCAAAGATATCAATGCACTCAATCCACAGCTGACGCAATCCGAAGTGCTCCGCCGCGAACATTCCCGCAAGGGCAAGGATCCCGACAATAAGCATAAGTATTCCTATCCTCATATTTCGCCTCAGTTCACGCTCATTGTCAAGAGCCTGAAGATAGAAATACCCGGAAATAGCGTCAGGATAACGGCGTTTTTCCTTTTCATCGATGCAGTCGCTTACAATATGCAGAGATATCTCATCCGTAGGATGAAACGCTCTGGCGTTATCCGTAAGAAATCCGGCGACCTCGGAGGATATTATCTCCCGGCTGCCCACGGAATAAGGAGACACAAAATCGCTGTCGTCACGGACATTCATTGTTATCACCGCCCGTCCCAGGTCGTCTCTCACTATGTTTTTTGATCGGCGGCGAAGATCGGCCTCGCCCCGTAGAAGTCTTGAAACCGTCATTCCGGAAACCTCTTTTCTATTCTTTTTCCGCGGCGCGGATGTTTGCAACGTCCGACCGTGTTATACCTTTCACGGAAAGAATATCTTCATCGGAGGCATTGAACAGTTTTTCCGTTCCCCCGAATTTCCGCAGCAGCGCGGCAGCCTTTACTTTTCCTATTCCGGGTATTTTCGTAAGCTGCGTCTGTATTGTGTATTTGTCCCTCAGTTTACGGTGATAACTTATAGCAAACCGGTGGACCTCCTCCTGAAGCCTTCCGCAGAAAGCAAACACTGCGGACTCTGATACAAGCGGCTTGTCCCTGCCGTCGGCAAAGCTTACCGCCTTTGTACGGTGCCGGCTGTCTTTTTTGAAACCTATGACCGGAACACTTACCCCGAGTCCGGACAGAACCCCCTGAACCGCATGGATCTGCCCCTGACCACCGTCACAGATAATAACATCGGGCAACGGAGAAAATGACTCGTCCCCGTCAAGGAAACGCTGTACCCGGCGACGGACAGCACAGCTCATTGCGGCGGTATCATCCCCTGCCCCGTCCTCGGGACCTATACGGAATTTTTTATACGCACTGCGGAGGAAAACTCCGTTTTCGGTGCAGACCATGCCGCATACGGTATCAGTCCCGGCAAGGTGGCTGACGTCGTATATCTCCATCCGGCGGAAGTTTCCCAGTCCGACAAAATCATTGAAAGCGTCCTGAAGTCTCTGTCCGTTCTCAGCCCTTCCCGTATGCTGAAGAAGCCTTTCCTCCGCATTGCGGCGGGCTATGGAAAGTATTTCCCGGTCGCAGTCAAAGGAAGGAACGGTCAGTGCGTTTCCGAGCCATTGGTTATAAAGCTCAAACCATTCATATTCCCGGTCAAAATAGGCACGTCCCGCCGGCGCCTGTTCGGAATAATAACGCTGGACGTAATCCCTCATGAGATCCGGGGAAAAGTCCTCGTCAAAAATATCACAGCGCTGGCCCACAACATAGCCGTTACGGAGCACGAGCACGAAAATACAGCATTGCCCGTCGTTAAGCTGACGCCAGGCAAAATAGTCACCGTTCCGCTTTTGTCCGACTATCGGCCGGCGTTTCTGAGCCAGGGTATGCAAAGCCCGGAGTCTGTCCCTGTATTTTGCCGCAGACTCAAAGTCAAGCTCCTCGGACGCCTTATTCATTTTTTCCTCGGTTTCAGCCTCCACGGCATCGGTGTTTCCGCCGAGAATATCCGATATCCGCCCGTAAACCTCATCAGACATCGCCTGGGTATAATCTTCTGTGCAGAATCCGGAACATTTGCCTATCTGAAAATTCAGACATCTGCGACCGGCGGCGGAATCTCCGCCGGGGCAATCGCAAAGCCCGAAAGCGGTATTTATCAGATCTACAACGGCTTTCGCATCAGTACGGTATATGAATGGACCGAAATATTTGTCTTTTGAAGACTTTTTGCTGTTTTCAAGACTGAGGACAGGCACACGGATACCGTTGGAAAGCTTCCTTGTACTGAGCCTGATGAACGGATATCCTCTTATACCGTCCTTAAGCAGAATATTGTAAAAAGGGCGGTGCAGCCGGATCAGACTTATTTCAGTCAGTAACGCGTCCAGTTCCGTAGCGGTGATAATAACATCGAAATCCTCTACCTGGCTCACCATTTTTTCCGTTTTCGGAGTATGATAACCGTTTCTGAAATAGCTTGTTACCCGGTTTTTCAGGTTTTTAGCCTTCCCCACATATATCACCTTGCGGTGCCGGTCATGCATTATATATACACCGGGTTCCCCGGGAAGGTTATTCGCCTTTTTAAGCAGATCCATAGTCCCTCACAAAAAAACAGGCAGTACATCCCCTCAGGAGTGTACTGCCACCTATACTTGCTTATCCTCGGAATGTCATCTGAGGTTGGAAAAACTGGATTCAATGATTTCGCTCAGGGTCTCGATAGCCTGTTTCTCATCAACACCGTCAGCGATTATTCCCACAACATTGTCCCTTACCACACCGAGACTGAGAACTCCGAGAAGACTCTTTGCGTTGACACGTCTGTCGCCCTTTTCCAGCCATATAGAACACTTGAACTCATTGGCTTTGGTTATAAAATAAGTCGCAGGTCTGGCATGCAGACCGACGGAATTTATCACGGTTACATTTTTATTTGTCATACGACGTTTCCTCTCCTTGTTGCCGTACAGCGGTGTCCGCAGAAAGTACACAACCACTATTTTATATGGCTCATTATACACCATTTTTAATGTTTTGTCAAGAGAAATTTGCAACAAATTAGAAATTATTATTTTTTCCTTTTCGTCAATTATTCACAATTGAAACTGCGCTCCCCGTTGACAAATCGGGGATTATATACTATAATGTAGGTTGTAATATGATGTCCGGCGGAGATTTTCGCCGGAATAACAGAAAAATCTGACAGAGAGGCTCTCATGCACGACATATCTTTAACACGAAATTTTTGCATAATCGCTCATATAGACCACGGCAAAAGCACCGTGGCAGACAGGCTTCTGGAACTGACAAAAACCGTTACCAAGCGGGAGATGGAGGATCAGCTCCTTGACAATATGGATCTGGAGCGGGAAAGGGGCATAACGATCAAAGCCCGGGCGGTAAAGATGGACTATACCGCCGAAGACGGAAAGACGTACGAGCTCAACCTTATAGACACCCCGGGACATGTTGACTTTTCCTACGAAGTTGCCCGTTCACTCCAGGCATGCGAAGGTGCTTTGCTGGTTGTGGACGCTTCGCAGGGAATAGAGGCGCAGACCCTCGCAAACACCTATCTTGCGGTGGACGGAGGGCTTGAGGTGCTTCCGGTCATCAACAAGATAGACCTTCCCGCCGCGGACCCGGACAGGGTGATAAAGGAAATCGAAGACGTTATCGGCATTCCCGCCGCAGATGCGCCGAAGGTGTCGGCAAAAACCGGGCAGAACATGGAAAGTCTGCTGGAATATATTGTGCAGAACATACCCGCGCCCAAAGGCGATGACACGGCGCCCCTCAAAGCGCTGATCTTCGACTCAGTTTATGACAGTTACAGAGGGGTAATAGTTTACGTCCGTGTATTCGACGGAACACTCAGAGCCGGCGACAGGATAAAGCTCTGCTCCACCGGAGCGGAATTTGACGTAGTGGAAGTGGGAAACATGCGTCCCTTCGGTCTTGAGCCCAAGGACAGCATCTGCGCAGGAGAGGTAGGGTACATCACGGCCTCCATAAAAACGGTTCAGGATACCCGGGTCGGCGATACCGTCACCCTGGCTCAGCGCCCCACGGAAAAGCCTCTGGAGGGATTCAAGAAAGTAACTCCCATGGTCTTCAGCGGCATCTTCCCCGCCGACGGATCCAAATACGGCGATCTGAGAGACGCTTTGGAAAAATTACAGCTCAACGATGCGGCTCTGTCCTTTGAAAAAGAAAACTCCGCAGCCCTCGGCTTCGGTTTCCGCTGCGGTTTCCTGGGACTGCTTCACATGGATATAATCCAGGAAAGACTTGAGCGGGAGTACAACCTCGACCTTATAACCACTGCCCCCAGCGTTATTTACAAAATAGAAAAGACAGACGGCTCAACGGTATTTGTTTCCAACCCCTCGCTTTACCCGAACCCGGGAGAGATAGCCCAGGCGTATGAACCCTTCGTTACGGCTAACATCCTTGCGCCTTCGGAATATGTGGGAACGATAATGGATCTGTGCACGGAACGCCGGGGCGTATTCAAAAATATGAGCTATATCGACGAAAGCCGTGTTGATCTGCATTATGAATTGCCTTTGAATGAGATAATTTACGACTTTTTCGACGCTCTTAAATCAAGGACAAGAGGATACGCATCCTTTGACTATGAGTTCAAGGACTATGTCAGGAGCAATCTTGTCAAGCTTGATATACTTCTCAACGGAGAGATCGTGGACGCACTGAGCTTCATAGTCTTCGCGGATAACGCGTACCCGAGGGGAAGGAAAATCTGCGAACGTCTCAAGGACAATATCCCCCGCCAGCTTTTTGAGATCCCGATACAGGCTGCCATAGGCGGAAAGATAATCGCCAGAGAAACCGTAAAGGCACTGAGAAAAGACGTGCTTGCCAAATGCTACGGCGGCGACATAACCAGAAAGAAAAAACTTCTTGAAAAACAGAAGGAAGGCAAAAAACGCATGCGCTCCTTCGGCACCGTGGAACTGAGCCAGGAAGCCTTCATGGCGGTACTCAAATACGATGATGAATAACCCCTTTTCGGTATATATACACATACCTTTCTGCGCCGGAAAGTGCGCTTACTGCGACTTTTATTCCCTGCCCTGCCCCTCAGAGCAGACAATGAGGGACTACGGTGATGCCTTATGCTGTCAAGTGAAAAAACTTGACAAAGGTGCGCCGGAGAGCGTATATTTCGGCGGTGGAACACCTTCACTTCTCCCGGAAAGGGTTTTACGGAAAATAACCGGGCAACTGAGGGAAAAATTTGATCTTACCAATACGGAAATAACCATAGAGACAAACCCGGAAAGCACCCGTAATATACTGCCGTTTGTAAAAGACAAAACCTTTACAAGAGTAAGCATGGGAATACAAAGTCTGGACGACGAACAGCTGCGCTTTCTCGGCAGGATTCACACTTCGGAGACCGCAAGATCATCCTTCAGCGCGTTGCGGGACGCCGGAGCAGACAACATATCCGTGGATCTGATATGCGCGATACCGTTTCCGGGAAGTTTTGAGAGACTGAAGCGGTCCCTTGACGGAGTAATATCCATGAGTCCGGAGCACGTTTCGGTGTATATGCTGTCGGTGGAACCCGGAGCAAAAATGTCAAAACTCGGCATAAAAGAAATGGACGGAGACGAAGCGGCGGAACAATATCTTTACGTTTCCGGTACGCTACGCCAGGCGGGTTTTGACCATTATGAAATATCGAATTTTGCGAGGAACGGCAACCGCAGCCGCCACAACTGCGGCTACTGGAAAAGTCTGCCGTACATCGGCATAGGTGCCGGAGCAGTGGGTTTCGACGGGATAAAAAGATACCGTATCCTGGAAGATGTACGGGAATATATTGCCAGTGCCGGGGATGTTCCGGAGCATGTGGAAGAAATACTCTCGGAAACAAGCCTTAGGGAAGAACGCATCATCCTGGGGCTGAGAACTTCTGACGGGATACCGGAAACACTTATTCCGGAACAAAAGAAAAGCTTTGCGGACACCTGCAGAAAAAACGGCCTGGCACGGAGCGAAAACGGAAGATTCAGTCTTACACCGGAGGGTTGGGCGGTCTGCAACAGCATAATAACGGAAATCATCAAGTGAATGAGAACTTGAACAGACGTCAGACAGCGAAGACGGAGATTGACCATGACAGAAAGAGATCTTTTGATAAACGCACTCAAACACTACTGCGACATGATCTGGGAATACGACAGGTCAAAAGACCTGATCACCGTTCACTACGACAAGATACTTCCATCGGCGGAGAAAAAAAAGTTTGCCGCAGGCGGAATCAGAAAGCTTCTTGAAGAGAAATGTGATTTCAGACTGAATTCCGACAAATGGAAGGACAAAATAGACAGAAGCTATATACGGCAGTTTTTCCTGGGGGACAAAGACCGTGAGGACTTCCATATCCGTTTCAGGATTCAGGGGGAAAAACTCAAATGGTACAACATAAGGCTGGAAAAACTGGACGATAACACTGTTCTCATGTCCGGAAAAGACATATACGAAGAGATAAACAGCACATCCATACATAAGTCCGCAAAAAAGTCCTTTGACGATATAATCAACATAGACGTAAAGTCACGAACCTATGTCGTAAGCCACACGGACGATGCGGTGGAAATCCCGTTTGACGAATACGATTACGACACGATGATGAAGCTGTTTGTGGAAAAACATGTCACGAATGCGGATAAAGACAAGCTGACAGCGGAGCTTAAACTGGATCACGTCGTGCAGGAACTCAGGAATCAGGACGAGTACGATGTATACTTTTCCGTCCGTGAAGGAAACGGGATATCCTACAAAAAAGTGACTTTTTCCTACTATGATGACAGTAAGCAGCTTATAACCCTTGCCCGGCTCGATATAAGCGGTGTGGCAAGGCGATACGAAAAACAGCTGACGGAAATACAACGGGAAAGATACGAGGACAACCTTACAAAAGCCCATAACCGGAATTATTACGAGCTTGACGTGAAAAGCACCGTACAAAGCGGCGGTGTCGCAATGATAGACGTTGACAATTTCAAGCTTTGCAACGATTCCTACGGTCATAAACTCGGAGATAAAATACTGATGACCCTTGCGGGAATAATCCGCGGTGCTGTAAGTAAAAAAGACATTCTCATCCGTTACGGCGGTGATGAGTTTCTTCTTATCATGCCGGAAGTGACGCGGGAGGAATTTGAACTTACGCTCGGTAAAATACGGCAGAGGATCCGCGCGATAAGGCTTGAGGAATGCCGGGGGCTTACCCTTACCGTAAGCATCGGCGGAGTAATCTCGGAGGATGAGGTTACGGAACTTTCCGTATACAAAGCCGACAAGTTAATGTACAGGGCGAAGGAGAAAAAGGATTCAATTATCATATCGGATTCCGCCGATGTACCGGAGGAAGATTTCTCCGACACTGAATACTGCGACGGAAAAGAGCCGGACCGCAGCAAACAGACTGTCCTGATAGCGGATGATTCCGAGCTGAACCGCAGGATGCTTTCGGATATGCTTCAGCAGCAATTCCAGATCATTGAAGCACGCAACGGTGAGGAATGCATACGGATGCTGGAGCAGTACGGAACGGGAATATCGCTGGTTCTTCTGGATGTAATCATGCCGGGAACGGACGGCTTCGGAGTTATATCGGAAATGAACAGGAACCGGCTTATAGAAACCGTCCCGGTGATAATGATAACCGCAGACGATAACGAGCGCAACATCGGCAGAGCATACAAAATGGGAGCTTCGGACTATATAAGCCGTCCCTTTGATTCACAGATAGTATACCGAAGGGTTTTGAATACTGTAAAGCTATATGCCAGACAGCAGCGGCTTGCGTTCATGCTCACAATGCAGACCCACGAAAAAGTCAGGAACAACCAGCTTATTATGGCTGTTCTCAGCCATGTCGTGGGCTATAAGAACGGCGAAAGTGAGACACATATAAGACATATGAACAGGCTTACGGCAATGCTGCTTGAAAAGCTCCTGACGAAGACGGACAAATACAGTCTTTCCTGGCAGGACTGCACCCTTATAGAGACTGCATCCACATTGCATGATATCGGGAAAACCGGGATAAGCGAAACCATACTCAACAAACCCGGTAAGCTTACGCCGGAAGAATACGAGATAATGAAAACACATACCCTGATCGGTGAAAACATTCTCAGAGGTATCGAAGAATACAGGGATGAACCTCTGATCAGGACTGCGGCATGTATATGCCGCTGGCACCATGAACGTTACGACGGAAAAGGATACCCAGACGGGCTGAAGGGTGAAGAGATCCCCATCGCCGCTCAGGTGGTATCCGTTGCGGATGTATACGACGCGCTGGTAAGCCCCCGGGTATACAAGGAAGCTTACAGCAAAGATAAAGCCCTGAAAATGATTCTCAACGGAGAATGCGGATGCTTCAATCCCATACTCATAGAGTGTCTGAGGGAAATCAACGACAGAATTTACAGTGAGATCTACGGAAACCGTAGCAGGTGAAAGGACGGCAGACAATGTCCGGGAACGGAAAAAGAATCGTATCTGTTTGCGTGGCGCTGATACTTTTATTGCTTTGCGGCTGCGGCACCGTTCCGCCCACGGAGGAAGAAAATCTGCCGGAGCTTATCATAGGGAGCGATATTTATGCTCCCTACTTTTACATCGGAGATGACGGAACCTTCACGGGAATAGATGTGGAGATAGCTACTGAAGCCTGCAGAAGACTCGGATACAAAGCGGTTTTCCGTCAGATACAGTGGCAGAATAAGGACGAATATCTTGAAAACGGTACCGTTGACTGTCTGTGGGGAAGCTTTTCAATGAACGGACGGGAGGATCTCTATGCCTGGGCAGGACCATATATGTACAGCCGGCAGATAGTTGTGGTCCATGCCGAAAGCGATATATTTACCCTTTCGGATCTCAACGGCAAAAGGATCTCAGTGCAAAGCGGATCAAAGCCCGAAGAATTGCTCCTGAATCATTTAATCCCGGAAATCGGCTCGGTAAAAGCAGTCTACAGCTTTACGACCCTTGACCTGGTGTTTTCCGCACTGAGAAAAGGTTACGTTGACGCCTGTGCCGGACATGAAACGGCATATAAAAAATACATGGAAGACATGCCCGAGAATTACAGAATCCTGGAAGAAAGCCTGTTGAAGGCAAGACTCGGGGTTGCTTTTTACCTCCGGACAGGAGACGGAAAAGCGGCTGAATTTGCGCAGATACTTGAACAGATGAAGGATGACGGCAGCATTGCCCGGATAATTTCGGAATACGGGCTGGATCCCGCCGATTACCTGACGGAGTGACGAAGATGAAGAAAAGAAACGGAACACTTCCCTCGGATTCGATTTTTCACCTGATGCTCCTGCTCATAGGCGTGGTAATAATCGGAGCATCCGCCGTAATAGGTGCCAAAATTAGCTTTGAAGGCGCAGAGAGCACACTTAACCGGACTCTGACATACATGAAAAAGCAATGCGCGGGATATGAGGCTCTCATGTCCCTGGATGAGGTCAAAAGTCTCGTAAGAATTTCGGAACAGGCGGAGGAGGTCAGAAACGATCTGCTGCTTGACCCTGAAACCATGAATGAGGAATATCTGAGGTTTTACGCTAAAAATCAGAGGCTTGAGTGCGTAATGATCCTTGACGGGGAAGGCGAACCTGAACTCGGATACTGCTCCGAAACCCCTGTATGCGGAAACTGGAGTGACTTTTTTAAAAAACAGCAGATCAGAGACGTCCTGAATTATCCGGAGAAAATATACACCGAAAGAATCGAAAGCGAAGGTCAGACCTATGACATTGCCGTAACCTCCCGGCAGGACGCTCCCGGGGCCGTATTCTGCTCAAGGTTGCAGGACCGGGGTGTGCTTGACGCATATCAGTCCACGGTCAAAAGCCTTCTTGCCGGATATGAAATGGTTCTCAACGGCACTTTGTTCATCACCGACGGAAATAAGATCATAAACTCAAACTATGACGGACCGGAAGGACAAAGATCCGGGCAGGCGGAGCTGCTTGACGAGATCGACCGCAGTGCCGGTGACGGAGAACTTATCAGATTAAAAACCGGATCGGAGGTATACTACGGAGGTAAATCCCAGTATCAGGGATATCACCTTTACATCGTATATCCCGCACTGAGCGTGTTCTCTCTCTGTCACAAAGTCATAATCGTCGTCTTCGCCATATACAGTGCGGTAATGGTACTTGTGGTGCTCCTGCACGAAAAGACAAGACGGACGCATCTCGCACTTCTCAACAGTCAGACGAAAACTGTCCGTGCAATAAGCCGTATATACATATCAAGCATTCTCGTTGACATCATGCAGAACAAGCTGGAATTCCTTTACTGCCCGGGTCTGCCCGATTCCCCGTACGGTATTCCGGCGGATATTCTGTTCTGTGAGCATATGGCGAAACGGGTGGATCCCTCATACAGGAATGAATACGGGCATTTCACGGATATGCACACAGTCAGCCAACGCCTCAAAGGCAGGGAATATATAGAATTTGCATATCCGGGTACAGACGGCATATGGTACATGGATACAATCATTCCCCGGGATACCGATGAAAAGGTAAACGTAAAGACCATCGTTGTTGTAACCAAAAACATTGATGAACAGAAAAAGACAGAGCTGAACTACCGTAAAGAACTTGAGGAATCGGTCAGAAAAATTTCCACCGCAAACGAAGCCAAAACGGAATTTCTCAGACGTATCAGCCACGACATAAGAACGCCCATCAATGTAATCCTCGGTATGACCGAGATGGGAAACAGGCACTCTCAGGATCCAGAACAGCTCCGTTATTACAGACAAAAGACCCGTGAGGCGGCGGAGTTCCTGCTTGAATTCGTGAATGACATCCTGACACTGAACAGGCTTGACTCCGGCATTCAGCAGCAGCCCAGGAAATTTGACCTGGAATCGGAAACGAACGAGATAATATCTATGGTCCTGCCCCAGGCAGAACGTATGGGCGTCAGGGTTCTGTCGCCGGAGTTCAGTTTAAAGCATACCGAGTTTATCGGGATTCCCCTCTACTACCGGCAAATACTTATGAATATCCTCAGCAATGCGGTAAAGTACAACCGGAAAGACGGAACAGTAAGCATCTCTCTTGCGGAGACCGGAGCGTCAGCCGGAAAAACCGAGGTACATATCACCTGCGCCGACACGGGTACAGGCATGAGCAAGGATTTCCAGAAAAAGATGTTTGAACCCTTCGCCAGGGAATCCGAAGAAAACGAAAACGTCTATGGCGGGATAGGCCTGGGACTCTCGGTCGTCCGGAAACTCGTGGATAAGATGGGCGGACAGATCAGGGTTGAAAGCGAAAAGGACAGGGGAACAAAATTCGATATCACCCTCCCGCTGGAATACTGCCAGCCGGAGGAAGAGTACCAGCCCTCCGACGAAAGACCGTCAATTGCGGGAATGAAGATACTGCTGGTGGAAGACAATAAACTCAATATGGAAATTGCAGAGTCACTGCTTACCGACGACGGCGCAGAAGTCACGAAAGCGTTTTCGGGAGAAGAAGGACTGCGGCTCTTCTCCGGAAGTGAACCCGGATATTTTGATCTTATACTCATGGATGTAATGATGCCGGGAACCGACGGACTGCAGGCCACAAGAGCCATACGAAGCATGAACAGGACCGATGCCGGAGAGGTTCCCATACTCGCAATAACCGCAGCCCTGTTTGAAGAGGATCTCAGAGAATGCCTGGAAGCGGGGATGAACGGATGGGTTCCGAAGCCCCTGGATACGGAAAAACTGGCTCGGGAGATATCAGATCAGGTAAAGAAAAGAAGGGACAGGAATAAATGACAGTCAGGGATCTGTACACGGAAACCTCCTCTGATTTCGACTCCGTACTGAAACGTCTCGGAAGCGAGGAATCGGTCAAAAAATTCGTCAGACTGTTTGCCGGAGACGAAAGTTTCACTCAGCTGAAGACCGCTCTTTCCGAAAATAATACGGCGGAGGCCTTCCGTGCGGCGCACACATTGAAAGGCATCAGTATAAACCTGGGATTTTCGGGCTTATACAAAGCCTCATCCGGGATTACCGAGAGCCTCAGGAACGGACAGACCGAGGACCTGGATAAAGAGTTCTCGGAGGTCTGCTGGGAATATGAAAAATTGATCAGCCGCATACCGGAGATAGACTGAACTTAAAAGAAAACAATGAAATGACCCCGTCGGTAAGATAAAACCGACGGGGTTTCTTTATCTGTTGTCCGGAAGATCAGGCTTTGGCTCCGGAAAGTCCTGTCGAAGGAACGGACACAGCAGAGGCTTTGTCCGGGATCTGCTGAGCCTTGCGGTCATATCCGAGATTGATGAAGTAAACCACCAGATTAGCGGAAACTATCACAAGATTCAGCACATATACCACCAGAACGTAATTGGCTGTACCGGAAATTATCTTTGCGATTATCCCGGCGGTATCCCCTGCCATTATAAGAAGGATAAACTGCCAGCTCATGTTCTTTGCGGTTCTGGCTTTGATATTCTTGTACACCGACATGGGCCAGGAAAAGCCAAAACATATAAGCATTACTGCCTCAAGAATTTCTGTCATTACAAATCTCCCCTGTTCTTTTTAAAACATTTTTCTGAACACCTATATTATACTCTTGACAAACCATAAAGTCAAATATATAATTA